>Ga0247727_10005443_pt1 | contig 25875 bp, 21 predicted proteins | sample WisWelCaveWW1625_FD_202498 | JGI IMG/M metagenome (GOLD analysis project Ga0247727, IMG submission 202498) | Biofilm microbial communities from Wishing Well Cave, Virginia, United States - WW16-25 | ecosystem: Environmental > Aquatic > Deep subsurface > Groundwater > Cave microbial mat | place...
GATCGGGAGCGCCGTCGATATAAGTTTTGTGGACAATATCCATGCGTGATTTTTCCACAAAAACAATATCCGGGCTCCGTCGCAGCCCAATTCGCAGCCGTACTTGAAAATGTCCCGAGGAGGAAACCCAACCCAGTTTGTTTTTTTTGACAAATAAATCAATCAAGTTCCCGAGCGTTGTTTCGCCGGAATCATGCTCAAATGATACAGGTGTCATGACCGTAACCTCCCCGTCGATGTATTCCGCCTTCGTATCCTCGTCGCACCACGCTTCAAACTCTTCTTCCGTGGCAAAACGCGGCGGCGACGTGGTTTTAATTTCATCTAAGACGATAGTGCTCATAACGATTCGCTAAATTTGAGTCACATCTTTTCGATCACCCGCTTCATCAGCAGCGTCAGCTTCGGCTCGGCCTCGCCCGCGATTTTAATGATTTTGGCGATGTCCACCGCTTCGAGCGCGTCGGGAAAACACGCGTCGGTAATGACGGAAATGCCGAGCACACGCATGCTGGAATGCACCGCGACGATGACTTCCGGCACGGTGCTCATGCCGACGACGTCCGCGCCGATGGCGCGCAGAAAACGATACTCGGCGCGCGTTTCCAGACAGGGGCCGGAGAGGGCAACATACACGCCTTTCTGCGCGCGCATTTTTTCTTCCAGCGCGACTTGCTCCGCGAGCGCGATCAAGGATTTTGTGTAGGGTTCGGACATATCGGGAAAGCGCGGGCCGAGCGTGTCGTCATTGGGCCCGATCAGCGGATTGTCGCCGAGCAGATTGATGTGGTCGGTCATGATCATCAAGTCGCCGGGGGTGAACAGCGGATTCATGCCGCCGCAGGCATTGGAGACCACCAGCGTGTGGCAGCCGAGCGCTTTCATGGCGCGCACCGGAAAGGTGATCTGCTTCATGCTGTAGCCTTCATAATAATGAAAGCGGCCCTGCATCGCCATGACGCGCTTGCCGCCGAGCCGTCCAAAGATCAAACGCCCGGCGTGGCTTTCAACGGTGGAAAGAGGAAAATGGGGGATTTCTGTGTAGGGAATAGTGACTTCGATTTCGATCTCTTTCGTCAAACCGCCAAGACCGGTGCCGAGAATGACGCCGATCTCCGGTTCGAGACGGCTCTTCCGGCGAAGCGCATCCACCGCTTCATTAATCTGCTGGCGCAGCTCGCTCATGCGTGGAACTCTCCCTTTCCTGATGATGGGCAACTGACGACAAGTCAAACTTTTTACAGCCACTCTTCCACTGATTGAAGAATCCCGCTGAAAATTTTTATCCGCGGGTTTCTTCAATCCGCGGGGTTACAAAATGAATAGGATTACGGCTTTTTCTCCGCTTGCTTCCTGCGAATCTCTTCCATCAGGCGCTCGCGTTCGGCGTCCTGCTTTTTGCGCTCTTCCTCAAGCTTCTGCTTCTCATCCGCGAGTTGTTTTTGCTTCTCCTGCTCCTGCGTAATGTCGCTGCTGGCGGATTCTTTGCGCGAATCTTTCACCGCTTCCACCGCCAGATTATAATCGCGCGCCCTGCCATTGTGGGCAAACAGCGCCGTGCCAATAACGGTTCCCGCGCCGGTAATGGCCCACAATTTCGTATGATCGCTGTTGGCGTCGCGGTCGATAATCGCGCCCGCAAAAAAACTCGCGCCAAAACTCAGGGCGCCGCCGCCCACGGTAAACAGCCAGAAATTTTTGCTCGTGCGTTTTTGCCTGACCTCTTCTTTCGTCAACGGCTTGCCCGCTTCGTCCATCATAGGCAGGCGCGACGCACAACCGGTGAATAAAAACGCCGAAATACAAAACCCGATGAAGAATGACTTCGCCATGTTGCAGTCCTCGTGTTGTAGAAGTTATCCTTCGGCAGCTTGCAGCAGTCAAAGGAGTCCTGAATGCCATGCACGTTCATACGGCTCACGTGCGGTCCTGTTAAAAAACAAATTCGGTTCAAGTAATAAAATGATCGGAGATTTTGGGCTCTTTTTTTCCATCCGGCAAATTGCCGATTTTTTCTTTCACCGTTTCGCGAGTAACGGCGCCCGCCGGCGGAGCAACGGGGCGACCCGCGCCGACCGGCGAATTTCCTTCCGGGCGGCGGAAGCCTGCACCCTGACGGGGCAAAGCCGCGGCATTCCGATTCACTTCCTGAACTGGAGGACGCGCCGGCGGCGTTGATCGGATGGGCTGTTCTTTCACGGGGTGAGAATTATCCCGATGATCCGAATCGCCGAAACCTAAATCATCCAGCTCCAGCACACCGATCAATTCGAGCTGGCTTTCCAGCAGATGGCGGAGCCGGCGGGCAAACGAATCTTTTTGCGCGCGCACCACCAGCAACTCATTTTTCAGCTCGGCCAGTCTCCTTCTCGCGTCGTCGACGATCTTCTCGGCCTGCAACTCCGCTTCGCGCATAATCAGATCCGCCTCGCGCCTGGAATTGTCGCGCGAAAGCTGCATCGATTCCTGCGCATTCATCAGCGTCTGCTTCAGCGTGCGCTCCACTTCCTGATAATCGTGCAACTGGGTGCGCAGTTTCAGCGTTTCGTCATCGAGACGATTTTTTTCGCGCTGCAGGGTTTCAAACTCTTCGGCGGCCATTTCGAGAAAGGCATTCACCTCTTCCGGATCATAGCCGCGCATGGTCCGCTTGAATTCCTGCTTCTTAATATCCAGCGGGGTGAGTCGCAAAACCGTCCTCCGTTGAAAATATAGCGTCAGTCTTTATGCTTTGCCGACGCGGAGTAACTGAATTTCGGGGGCATTCCACCTCGCGCCCGGATCATCCCTCGCGGGCGCCAAAAATTGCACGGCCAACCCGAACCAGCGTCGAGCCTTCTTCAATCGCCAGCTCGAAATCATCCGTCATCCCCATCGACAGATGCTGCATGTTAACGCCGGGAAACTTTGCGGCGGCAATCTCCATCTGCAATTCGCGCAACTGCCGGAAGCAACGCCGGATCATCGTTTGATCGTCCGTCAATGCCCCGATCGTCATCAAGCCGGTCAATTGCAAATTTGGCAATGCCGAAATATTTTGGGCAAGCGACAGCGTCTGCGCCGGCGGCACACCAAATTTCGACGATTCACCGGAAGTGTTGACCTCGATGAACACCTCGACTTTTTTGCGTGAAATCCCGGCCTGCCTTTGCAAGGCATCGGCAAGTCGCAGGCTATCAACCGCCTGGATAACCTGAAAAAGCTCGAGGGCTTTTTTTACTTTGTTGGTTTGCAGATGTCCGATCAGATGCCATTGCGGCGTCATGGCCGGGTTGTCCGGCGCGCGCCGCAGGGTCGGAGAAATTTTGGCGGCCGCTTCCTGCACGCGATTTTCGCCAAAAAAACAAATTCCGGCTTCATAAGCTGCCTGGATCGCCGCCGCCGAAATCGTTTTCGTCACCGCCATCAGCGTCACGTCTTTCGGCTCGCGACCCACTCGCTCACAGGCAGCGGCAATACGCTGGCGAACGCCTGCAATTCGCGTTCGGATATCCACCTCTTGTGGGATCATGTCAAAAGCTGTCCGTCAATTTTATCCCAATCAAAAAATATACGCGGATAGTAATTAAAATGCAATGAAAATTTATATTTGCGGGAAATCAAAAAGGCAAAACTATTATGGGCAAAACAATTAAAATACGGTGGATTATTTTCGTTCGGGCCATCTGACCTCGCCATTAGACTTCGGACTTTTGACCTCGGACTTCGGACCTCATTTCAATTTCCGCGCCAGCACTAATGTCGTTCGCGCTTCGACCAGCACGCCGCCGCTCGCCTGAATCGCCTGCAAATAAACAATATAAATTCCTGTCGGCAAAAGCTGGCGAGCTTCGTCGCGGCCATTCCAGAGCACTTCATGCGTCGCTCCGACCGGTTTGTTGTTCAACAGTTGATGCACGAGCCGCCCGCGCACATCGAAAATTTTCACCTGCGCCGTCGCGGTGGCCGCCGGAACTTGAAATTGAATGATCGCAAAATCATCATGCCCGTCGCCGTCCGGCGAAAATGGCTGCGGTGAAACAGTGATCGTGGCCTGTTGCGGCACAAACTCGGTAAAAATACTGTTGCGTTTTCCGGGCGTGTTGCCGGTGGTTGCGACCGCGCTGCTCCAGTTGCTGCTATCGTTGCCCGCTAAATTCGGATTGATGCGCTCCAGCGACAGGCCGGTGTCGCCGCCCCAATGTTGCGAAAAAGACAAACTGTCCTGCGCGTGCCCATTGAAATCGGCCAACACGAGCGTCTCTTGATCGTTATTGAGCGTGAGCCAGTTTTTCGGCACGATAACATTTGCGCCCGGCTCGGCGTTCGCGATGTTGCGGCCGGCGGCGAACAACGCCAATGCACCGGGCGCTAAAATCGCCGCCGAGTCCGGGAACACAACGAATGAGCTCGCGTCCGCATCGCGCCAGCGCCACGCGGAAAGATCAACCGGCTGCGGGCTGCGATTATAAAACTCCACCCATTCCACTTCGCCGGCTCGTGGCGCATAATAAATTTCGTTCATCACCACGCTGCGCGCGCGATAACCTGCCGGCAAGGTCACAGCGAGGCGATTATTATTGGGCGCCGCATCCAGCGGCGCAGCAATCGCGACAAGCACCTGAGATTTTCCCGAAGGCGGTTGTGGCCAAATTTGTTGAACGCTGATTGAATCTTCGGGTGAAATTAACGAGGAGACCGTAACCCGGCCAATCTCTTCACCGCTTTGGATTTCGTTGTCCTGATTACGATCATGAGCAAATGTCGCGGCGAAACGCTCAACGTCGCGGCGGCCGCTATTGCGCACGGTCGCAATGAGTTGCACCTCTTCACCGGCGCGCGGCCTGAGCGGAGCGAATCGCAATCGCGTTGCCGCCAGATCGATCTCGCGCGGACTCACGCTGTTGAACGCTGCCGGTGTGCCGCCGCGAGTCTCCCGGCTCGGCTGCCAGTTTGCCGTCACATTCTCGCGCTCGAACCAGATTTTTTCGGCGGCAATTCCGGGCGCGCCCCAGTTCGGTTGATACGTCGCGGAATCAATAACGACGCTGGTGAAGTCAAGCAAGAGCAGAAGATCGCCTCCATTGTTAAGACCTGGAAAGCCTGCCGGCACGACGACGAGGGAATCGGCAATACGAAACGTATCGGCTACCACTGCGCTTTTCGCCAATACAAGATAACCTGATGCCGGTATTATCGCGTGAGACGGAATCACGCTCTGATTGTCATCGTCCTGCAACCGCCAGTCGGCAAGTGACACCGGTGTAAGTTGCGGGTTGAAAATTTCAATCCATTCCGGTTGGCTGGAAAGCGGATGATACATGATTTCATTGAGGCGAACGGTTTCGCGCCGAAACCCGACATCGAAGTTCGCGCGCAGCGAATCATTCGCGCGCTTTTGATCATTGGGGAGAAGCAGTCTGGCTAAAATTTCATGGCGGCCGGCAGGCGTTTGCTTCCATTCAATACTGAGATCAATCGAATCATCGGATAGCAAAGCGAAAGGCAATTCAACCGAACCCAAACGAAAAGGCAAATTCAAATGCGCGCTCGTGCTGACAATCAAAAATTCAACCGCAGCCGTGAAACGTTCGATGGTGCGGCGGCCATGGTTGCGGATGGTCGCGATGAGACGAACATCATCACCGGCGCGCGATTTGGGCGGGTCGAATCGCAATCGCATGGCGGCGAGATCGACCTCGCGCGGACTCACGCTATTCAATGCTGCCGGCGTGCCGCCGCGCGGGTGCTGGCTCGGCCGCCAATTCTCCGTCACGTTTTCGCGTTCGGGCCAGATTTTTTCGGCGGCAATTCCGGGCGCGCCCCAGCTTGTTTGATACGCCGCGGAATCGATCACGGCGCCGCTGAAATCACGCAGCAGCAAAACATCGCCGGCGTTGTTGAGCGCCGGGAAATTATCGAGAACGATGACGAGCGAGTCGGCGATCCCGAAGGCGCCGGCAACGCTCGGATTCGCGGCGAGCACGCGATAACTCAGCGGCGGAATTGTTGCTTTATTTTTGATGGCCGCGCGCGTGTTGCTCTCATCCTGCAACACCCAATCCGTCAACGACAGCGCCGTCGGTTGCGGGTTGAAAATTTCAATCCACTCCGGTTGCGAGGGCGGCGGCGCGTACATGATTTCATTAATGCGCACGGCTTCGCGCGCATAGCCGATATTTATATTCATGCGCAGTGAATCATTCGCGAGATTTTCATCGCCGGATAAAATCAAATGGGCTAAAATTTCATGACGGCCCGCGACGGCCGATTTCCATTCCACGCCGAGGCGAAGCGAATCCGTAGATTCCAGGGCGCCGGGCAATTCAACCGAACCCAGATGAAAAGGCAAAGTTAAATCCGCGCTGGATTTGATGATCGAAAATTCAACCGCGGCGGCGGTAATTTGCTCCAGGCCGCTATTGCGCAAAGTGACGCCGAGCTTCGCCGCCTGTCCCTCGCGCAAAACGGCGGGAGAAACGGAAAAACTGTGCGCGAGCAATTCCCCGTCCAGGCGATGGGGCGTGACGGAATTTCTCTGGCCGGGCGTTCCATCCACGCGGCGACTGTTGGCCCAATTCGCCGGTGAATCATCGGAGGTCAAAAATATTTTTTCATCGGAAATACCGTCCGCGTTGCCGAGCGAATACGTGTAACGCGCGACCGGTCTGTCGAGGGCGTCGAGAAGAACGAGCGTTTCCGCCGTGCTATTGGACAAACCGCCGCTGCCGAAAGAATTGTCATTGATGGTGAGAATTAAAGCCTGTGCAGGAATGAGCGAGTCGTAAACCGCCGGGCTCTGAAAGTAATTGGGATCGAGAATGACGGCAAACTGGCCGGGCGCGAGACGATAAAGTGAATCGGGCGAAACCAACAGGTCGGTTTCGGTTTGGTCACCGATTTTCCAGCCGGTTAATAAAACCGCTGCCGCCGGATTCGCGTTGTAAATTTCGATAAATTCGTAGGCGTTTTCATTGCCGCGCGGGTTAAACAGGACTTCGGAGAGAATGACTTGCGCCGAAGCGGCGCGGCACAGCAACAGCAGCAGAAGCGCGCAGAGGTGTTTCATTTCCCCCTCGCAAATTTTGGGGTTATTTTTCGGACTTGCGTTTGGCCAGTGGTTTGGCTTTTTGTAGCATCTCGACAACCGCGTCCAGCGATTTCGCCTTCAACGAACGGCGAAAGATCACTTCCAATTTTTGCGGCTGGTGAATGGCGTTGACCAACCGCAAAACTCCGCCGTTCGCTACGCCGAAACGCGTTGCCAGAACTTGCATGAGCAACTTTTGGGTGGTCTGTGTTTGGGCTTGCGCCTGAGCTTGAGAGGTTTTTTCTTTAATTTCCTCGCCGATAAAAGCAACTTCGTCCCAATTGATATTCATTGTTAGTTTCTCCTGTTTAAAAACTTCTTTAACAAGTTCACGGGCAAAGTGACGCTGTGCCAACAGCAGCGAAAAGCCCATCAATTCATCACGAACCTCGGGATCTTTTTCAAGATTGATCAGCTCGGGCTGTTTGCGCAGCACCGCGACGTCCGGCCTGGGCGAAATATCGTGCAAGAACGGTACAAACGGCAGATACTGCCTTTTGCCCGCCAATATGGCCTCGCGATATTCCCATAATTTTACGACGATGAACTCAAACTTGTTCGTGCGTCGATTGAAAAGCTCGACTTCATACCGGCCGAGAGTGCTCAAATCGCGCGGCGGTCGGAGCAAAAACAAAACTGAAGAAACGTCCAGATTATGCGTCGCCGTCAACGCACCGGCGTAAACAAACATGCGTTTCGGAATCGTGCGGCGATATCGCGTCTGGAATTCGTAATTGATCAAATGCTCGCCATCGGCGTCAGCAATATGAATGACCTTGTCAACGCGGCGCGTCTTGATAATAAGCTCGGTATCGTATTTTGACGAGAGGACTTTAAAGTTGCTCAGTGGAAACGCCATGTGCACCAGCGGCTTCGGACGTTTCTCCGCCATCGCTTTCAGTATCTGGTCGAGTAAGGGCTGCGCCATCGCCGCGTTCCTTTTAATTTACACTTTCTTCATCAGAGAAGCAAGTCGTAAAATAAACAAGATAATCAAAACAAGATAATCAAGCCTCGCCTGCCGGTTGGCCGGGGCTATCGGCTGTTCGCAGCCATTGCTCGAAAGCTCGAATCTGTCCGGCAAAACGCCGATGAACTTCCTCCATTCGATCCACGAGTTCTTTCACCAACTGCCAGCGTAACTGAAAACCATACTGGTGGCGAAAAACATGGCGGAAGCGCATGAATTCATCCAACTCTTCACCAAGAGAAGTATCAATGACTGGAGGGCGAGTATCCGGAACCGGCGCAAGCATTCGTTGCAACAATTGCAGATGCCAGTCAATGCCGCGCGGCGCACCGCCATCAACCTCACTGGCAATTCTTTCAAAAACTTTTTCAACGCCGGTATAAAAATCGTGCAAAATGCTGGCGCAAGCACGAATAATGGTTTTGGTCGGCTTGCCCGAGAGGTTTTGCAGAATTTCCTTCAGCTCGGCGGCCAGAGCATCTAAATTTGTCAGCTCGCGTTCAAGATCAGCAAAGAGACCGTTAGGTTTTTTATGCAGCATAAAGCACCAAACCTTCCTGACGCACGCGTTCGGCAAGCTCGGGAAATGCAGCTTCCAGCGGCACAAGATTTAATTCACGACCCGCTGGCAAAAGCCGCCAGAGTTCCGTCAGGGCGCGCATATATTTTTCGTCCGGCAACCCCTCGACGGCGAGATCAAGATCTGAATCGGCGTGAAAACGCTCCGGCCATGCGACGGAACCAAACAGATAAACCGCGCGCACCGAATATTTTTCCGCCAACAGGCTCGCGCACTTTTGCGCGATTTCCATAAATTGCTGGTGCAAAAGCGTCAGCGCTTCGCGTTCGTTGTGCCGGCGGCGACGCCATGCTTCGGTATAAATTTTGTTTTCTTCTGCCAACAATTCGTGCTCACGCAACTCGGTTAACTTTTCCATAACTTTGATACCTTAAGATTACAGCCACCCGGATTGCCTCTGCTAGAATATGCAAATTACCCGATTCAGGCGCAAGCAGAATTTTGAATGAATCTTTTGCCATTCAAAACGTCGAATTCCCTTTCCATGCCTGGTCACCGCAACGCTGGAAACGCATGCCCAGGTATGTTGTATGGCTTTCTGATTAAACAGGATATAAATAAAAACCGACATCAGCTGAGGTTCAAGCCGATGCCGGTTCTATAATTTAACTCGCCTTTGCTTCCGAAGTAAGCGCTGCTTGTCTCGGGGTCCGCGTCGTCGAGCGAGACGGAAACATTAGCTCATCCTGATGGCGATCTCTTTGCTCTGCGACTCTTTGGTCTTCGGCAGGCTGATCGTGAGCACGCCGTCTTTGTAATCCGCGGCGATGTTGCTGCGGTCGACGTTGTCGGTCAGGCGGAAACTGCGCTCGAACTTGCCGTAGCGGGTTTCACGCAGATGGAAATTATCTTCATCGCGTTTCTCGTCGAAGCGCTTCTCGCCGCTCAACGTCAGCACGCTGTTTTCCAGCGTCAGCTTCACATCGTCTTTCTTCATGCCCGGCAACTCGGCGCGCACGACGAAATTCTCTTTGTTCTCCACAACGTCAACGCGCGGGGCATAAGTAACGACGCGCTCTTCGCTTTCGAGCAGATCACGGAACAACGGGCGCTCGAACACTGAGAAGAACGAAGGAATCGGGGCAAGATTGAATTTGGTCAACATGGCTACATCTCCTTTGATAAAATTTATGGTTTTAGTTTTTTGTTTACTGCTTCATGACTGCACCCATTCCTTTTGCAACCGTTGTGCCATTACGTTTTGCGTCATTGTGTCTAATATTATTTTATGTTATTGCCATTTCAACTTATGAGTCTGCCACGCTTTGACAGGGTGGCGGATGGCTCTGCTAAAGTTGCTGAGTCGAGTGCCGGTTTGACAGAGAGTGTATTCCCACAAGTGACAGGAGGTAGCGCAGACACCATTTGCGGCACTCGCGAGCCTCGCGCTGTTGATTTATCTTTACCGCATGCGCCAATCCCCCTTCGCTTTTCGCCTGGCTTTAGCGCTCATTCTCGGCGGCGCCGTCGGCAATCTCATCGATCGTCTGGCTTATGGCAAGGTCGTCGACTTTATCGAAATCGGTTTTGCCGGCTGGCGCTGGCCGTATATTTTTAACATTGCCGATATCGGCGTGACTTTAGGCATGATTATTTTGATCGCGCTGACGCTGTTTGAGAGAAATGAAAAAGAATCGACGAACTTGCCTTCAGGCTACGAAGCCGAATAGTTAATAATACCTTGAAAACAAAAACGCCGCTGGCTCATTACCTTGAACCAGCGGCGTTTGCTTTATCGTAAAACGTAAGGCGTAATCGGACTTCGGACTCTCGACCTCGGACTTTACTTCATAATTTACTCCATACTCATTGCCGCGTTCTGACCATCGCCGTCTCGCCTCCAGAGGCGTAGACTTCAACTTCATTGATGCGCTCGACGGGTTCGTTGTGTTGCGTCATCAAGATACGAACATAGCGCGCGTCGGTGGCTGTGAAAAAGACACTAATGCTGCCGCCAATGCCGAGGTTGTCCGTAAAAACCGTCTCCCACGTGCCGGCGGCGCCGGTGAACGAGACTTGAATCTGATATTGCTTCGCGTAAAAGTTGCCCATCCAATCGATCACCACGTTGTCAATGTTGTAGACCGCGCCTAAATCCACGCGCCACCAGGCCTTGTCTGTGCCGCCTAAAGTGCCGCTGCGCCAATGCGTGCCGTCGCTACCGTCCACGGCATCACCGGCTGGATGCGCGGGCTTTGAACTTGACGCTGTCGCCGTTTTGGTGAGTGCCAAATTCAAGGGGCAGCCGTTCGCGTCCACAGGCGTGTCCGCAGGAGTTCCGGGGCACAGGTCGCTGTCATCGGGTACGCCGTCACCGTCGGAATCGACGACATCTGGAACGTCGCAATTCGTGCCGGTCCATCCGGGATCGCAGTGGCATACGTAGGCGTTTATTTGATCTTCACAAGCACCATTGACGCACGGGTTGCTCGCGCATTCGTCGATGTCGATCTCGCAATTCGTGCCGCTGTAACCAGGAGGGCATTCGCAAATGTAACTGCAGCCGTCCTCAGTACATAGACCACCATTCTGGCACGGGTTGGGGTCGCAGAGGCCACCAGGACAGGCCGGCTCGGAAGGCCCAGCAACGTTTGAGCTCTTCTGCGGAGTCAGGCCGGGCTTCTCAATCGGGCCTATGGGTTGTTCGCCAGTACAGCCGACAATCATCACGATGATGATTGCAATGGCCGAGAAAAGATACAGGATTCGCATAATTTGAGTTCCTTAAGATAAAAGATGCAGAGACGCAAAGTTACCGCAAAGCTTTTTTTTCTTGTAACTATCTTGACAATGTTAAGTTAAAAACTCATCCCCTAAATCCCCTTCTCTTAAGAAGAGAAGGGGACTTTCTGAGCTTTTTACCAGCTTTCACCCCTTCTCTTTCCAAGAGAAGGGGCCGGGGGATGAGTTTCTCTATACACCCAAATTGCCAACTTAACATTGTCAAGCTATTCAGCCCACATTTTAAGATCAAGTAAGCGGATTGAGCAGATAATTGCAACAGAGAAGTTATTTTAAAATCCGCTTTATCCGCTCAATTCGCTTACCAAAAATCAAGGCTGAATAGTTACTTTTTCTTTTGCTTTTCCCTGGCCTGCGGCAGGGCAGGCTTTGAGCAACCTTAGCGGCTTTGCGTGAATGCTTTTAAATGAAAATTGCTAAAGTTGGAGACTTTCAAAAGTTGCTTAAAACTCTTATGAATAAAGGACGAAATGCAGTCTCTCCGAAAAATCTTTGTTTTTTTTGCACTGATTTCACTCTTTAGCAACTAATAATCAATTTATTCTCGCGGTCAAGTCCCGCTGGCGGGATTCGGCGTTCTGCCGGGGCGCGCGCTGGCGTTCTTCGCGGATGATGGCGCCAATCAAATCCGCATTGCCCCAACTCTTCACCATTCTGCCGTTGATAAAAAACGTCGGGGTGGCAGTCACGCCGGCGATACGGGCGCCGGCGATTTCCTCGCGCACCTGTTGGATCGTTGCTGAGTCATCCAAACAGGCTTCAAACTCTGCGGCGTTCCAGCCGTGTTGTTTCGCCAGGTCGATAACAAGCTTGCGGCTCAACTGCTTTTGCTGGCGAAAAAGATCGTCGTGATAAGCCCAAAAATCGCCGCGTTGTTTCGCGCAGACGCCGGCGCGCGCCGCCAGTCCGGCCTGCCGGTGAAAATCACGCTGCACCGCGGGATTGATGGCTTTGTCTAACGGATAATTCAAAAAGTAAAAGCGCACCTCATTTTTGTACGCCTCATAATTTCGCCGAACCGAGAGGCGGCGGCACTGCAGGCCGGACACTCGAAGTCGCTGAACTCCACGATAGTGATCCTGCTCGCGCGATTTCCCCAGGCCGTCGCGGTGGTGTCGATTTTCAGGCTCACGGGTTTCTGGGCAAAGTGCGCCGCCAGACTGCTTTGGAGCGAGGCGCCTTTCTGCCGGTCCTGTTCATACTTCTCAAGCCCGAGATAACCAAGGCTGAAAAGGGAAACAGCCAGGGCGCTGAAAAGAACGGGCTGGGGAGAAAAAGTCAGCGTGGAGGGCCGGCCGAACACGCTCTTAAAGTATTGCAGCAGAAAATGGCCGGCTTCGCTATCCGCCAGCCGCAGCGCCCGCACGAGCAGCGCTAAAATGACCACATTGATGATATACATGCCGATGCAGACCGGGCAGACGGCCTTCAGGAGCGCCAGATGATATGCTTTGTAAAAGGAAAACAGAACAGCGCCCAGTACAAAGACGAATACCGCCGCGACTGCGGAGCCGGCCCGGCCTTTATCTTTGCTCATCAGCGCAAAGGCAACCGCGAGCGCCATTCCCAGATAGAGCAGAAAACCCCACCAGCCCGTGGGCATTCCGAGCAGCGTTGCATAGCTGCTGCCCAGCGCCGAGTTGCAGCCAATCCAGTTGTTGATCGTGCATCCGCCGGGGCTGACTGTTCCGGATTGGGTGGCGGTAAGCGTCAACTGCGTAGCATACAGAGCCAATGCACCGCCGCAAAGACAGCCGACCAGTATGATCCCGAGAAACCCTTTGCGTAGATCGGTTTGTTTCTGTGGATGACGTTTGCTCAAACTCATCGTATGGCCTCCTCTCCGTTTGTCATAAGCCCGAGATAATGCGTAAAACGTAAGGCGTGAAAGCTTACGCCTCACGTCTTACGTTTCCGCACACCGAATTGATTATTAAAACGGTTCTGCCGGGGCATGGCGGCGCCCATGTCCCGGCAGATTTTCTTGCTGCCCAAAGTGACCGGTCAGTGACTTTCCAAATGCACTCTGAGAGAAAGGGCGAGAATGAGGAAGGAAAAGCGTGGGGAGAATGCTTGTTAAGATGGGGGCTTAGTCGAAATGTCTAAGGAAGTCCATGGAATCATGCAAGATTCTGATTATCTCAATTCGTGTGTCCGAGTTCTTTATCCACGGCCTGGTTTATTTCGTCCATATCAAAAGGTATACCTTCGCCACGATTGAGCTGATCGAGGCCAAGTTGTATTTCCCGGCGAAGCCTTTCAAGTTTAAGTCGGTCAAATTCCTCGGCGTGTAGAACGATGTCCGAGACAAACGCCGCTGCATCCGCATACACTCCGGATGTCACTTTTGCCTTCACGATCTCTTCGGCTTTTCCTGAAAGCTGTATTTCCATAGTATGGCCTTTCTTTAGATTTTTAATCCGGGCAATTCGTAAAATCCGGATACCAAAAGCTTTTTTCTGTTTGGTTCCGGCTCATCCGGGTTGTGCATTTTGCTCTTTATACTCCTTCGGCGACATGCCGAAATGTTCGCGAAAACATTTGGTGAAATAAGAGTGGCTGCTGAAACCGACCTTGTATGCAATTTCAGCGACATTTCCAGCGCCCTGCTTGAGCAAGTCGGCGGCGCGCTGCAGGCGAATGGAGCGAATGAAATGTCCGGCCGGCTGATCAGTAGTTTGCGATAAAACTGGGCGCGGCTCATGCCCACTTCGCGAGCCAGATCATCAGGGGAAAAAGCCTCGTCTTCGAGATGCTCTTCCACCATCGCCACGGCCTTTTTGAGAAAAGCTTCATCAACCGAGGTGATGCTGATCTCGCTCGGCCGCAGCACCATTTGCTTTTTGAACTTTTCCTGCAGTTTGCGCCGCAACGCGATCAGATTTTTGACCCGAATCTGAAGCTCCTCGGCGTCGAAGGGCTTCGTCAAATAATCATCCGCGCCGGTTTCAAGGCCTTCCAGCTTGTCTTCCCGTTCGGCTCTCGCGGTGAGCAGGATGATCGGAATGTGGCTGGTTTTCTCATCGGATTTCAAGCGGTCGCACAGCGCATAACCATCCAGCACCGGCATCATCACGTCCGAGATCACCAAATCCGGAATGAGTTCCATCGCCTTTTCCACCCCTTCCCGGCCATTTTGCGCTTCGACAATTTTGTAGTCACGCTCGAGCTCTCGCCGAATATAGGCGCGCATATCCGCATTGTCCTCGACGATGAGAATGATGGTATCCTCGTCGCTTGTCGCTGGTTGCTGGTTGCTGGTTCCTGGTAACTGATCACTGATTACTGAATACTGATCACTGGCCTCAACGATTTCCTCCGCTTTCAAATGCTCGCGGCCCAGCGGCAATCGCACGACCACTTCCGTGCCCTTGCCTTCTTCACTTTTGATCTCAATCTTGCCGTGATGTAACTCCACCAATTCTTTGACGAGCGAAAGGCCGATGCCCGTGCCTTCATACTTGCGCGTGCTCGCGCTTTCGGCCTGGTAAAAGCGGTCAAAAACATGCGGCAGCTTATCCGCCGGAATGCCGATGCCGGTGTCGCGAACCCTCACGATTGCGGATTGTGGATTCCGGATTGCGGACGCTGCTTGTCGCGGCATTTCGGAATCCGCAATCCCAATTCCGCAATCCACAATCACCTCGCCGCCCTCCGGCGTAAACTTAAACGCATTGGAGAGCAAATTGTAAAAAACCTTTTCCAACGCGTCGCGGTCGAAATATGCCGGCAGAGATTCCGCCTCGGCATGAAAGAGCAACCTCATATTCCGGCGTTCGGCCAGCGAGGCAAAGGCCATCGTGAGGTTTCTCAGGAAGGGCACGAGATCGCCAGCACTGGCGTGCAACGGCAATTTGCCGGATTCCAGCTTAGCTAAATCGAGCAACTGGTTGACGAGCCGCAGCAAATTGTCGGCGTTGTTGCGCATGAGTTTTAACTCTTGCTGGGCCTTTTTGTCCTTGCTCGCGGCCAGCATCTGCTCAAGCGGCCCCAGAATCAGCGTCAGTGGGAGAGGTTGGCAAAGAAGTGCGACTTGAAATGATCCAGCTCACGCAACTTCTCCGCCTCCAGGTTTTCAATCTTGACGCGATTTTTCCAGAGTATCCGGTTTATCTCATAGCGCCACAGGCCGTAGAGCGTTCCGAAGAAAATGACCCCGTACAACGTATACGCCCACCACGTTCGCCACCACGGCGGCGTGATGGTGATCTTGAGAGCAGTGCCGGTTTCATTCCAAACGCCATCATTGTTCGAGGCCTTTACGCGAAAGGTGTATTTCCCCGGAGCCAGATTCGTGTAAACCGCCTCTCGTTTCGCGCCGATCCTTATCCAATCGCGATCGAACCCCTCCATCATGTAAGCATATTGATTCTTCGCGGGCGCGGTATATTCCAGCGCCGCAAATTCGAACGAGAAAACATTGTCTTTGTAGGAAAGGCGAATTTTATCGGCTGCGGCGATAACTTTTTTGAGAGGTGTTTCTTCATTTATCGCCAGGCCCACCGGCTGGTTGAATAGCTTAAAATCGGTGATCACCACCGGCGGCAGGTGGGGATTATCTTTTATGGCCGCCGGGAAAAACATATTCAGCCCGTTGATGCCGCCAAAAAACATTTCACCCCGCCCTGTCGCAGACGCCGCGCCACGCGGTGCGGGGCGTTGATAATAAGCCGCGCGGTTAAATTCATTGCTTTGCAAACCATCCGAGACGTCAAAATTTCGGAAAGTCTCTGCCTCGGGATTGAACTGGGAAAGGCCTTTATTGGTGCTGAGCCAAAGATTGCCCGCCTCATCCTCCAGAATGCCATTGATGAAGTTGTTGGGCAAACCGTTCTTTTCAGTGTAATGAACGAAGGTCGCGCCGGCCTCGTTGCTCCGATTTTCCATTAGATTTTTATTAAGGGCAGTCGGGGTTGGCAAAACCAGTTGATTCAATCCGCCGCCGGTGCCAATCCAAATTCTGCCGCGACGATCCTGCTTGAAACAAAGAATTTCATTATGGCTGAGGCTTTGGGGATTTCGCGGGTCATGCGCAAAATGCGTGAATTGTTCCGTGGCGGGATCAAAGCAACTCAGGCCGTTCGTGGTCGCGAGCCAAAGCACGCGGCCCGCGTGCGGGCCATAACGTGATTCGCAAATGGACAAAATAAAGCTTCCCCGCAGGCCGTGCGGGTTCCTGGGATCATGATTGTACGGCGTGAATTTCTCCGTCCGCTCATCAAAACGATTCAGCCCCGAATTCGTTCCCATCCAAAGCGTGCCGGAAGAATCGCGATATATCGACAGGACAAAATTATCATTTAAGCTCTGTGGGTTTCCCGGCGCGTTTTGATACCGCGTAAATTTCTCACGGGCGCGATCAAGCCGATAGAGTCCGCCGTTCTCGGTGCCGATCCAAAGAATCCTTCCCGCACTCAAAGGGTCTTCATAAATGGCCCAGACCGTTTCACCGCCATAACCTGTCGCCTGGCGGGGGTAGTGGGTAACTCTCCAGGATTTGCGGTCAAGTTGATCCAGGCTGTTATAACCGCCGATCCACAACGTGCTGTCGCCGGTTTCGCAAATGGCTCGAATGCTGTTGCTGCCCAGGTTGTTCGCATGATTGGGGCGGTTCGTCAATCGGCCAAAACGTTGTTGCGCCGAACGCAATTTATAAACGCCGTGCCCATTCGTCCCCAGCCACATCAAACCGGAACGGTCTTTATAGATGGAAATAATCCCAGCATTTGGCACCATGTGAGTCACGCCCCGATTTTTCATGGCAAGGTTTGTGGAGGAAAGTCGAGGGTCGACCTCATAGATGAACAGGCCGTCTGATGATCCAATCCAGAGATCGCCGGCCTCGTCCTGGCAGAGCGCAAAAACAACCGCGGTGAAAGAATCAGCGACCTTGACAAATTCGCTTTGAGAACCAGATCGTTCATTCCGTGAGGGATTGTCAATTTGATCACGCAGCCATTGCTCATTGATCCGAAATAGGCCGGCCTCATCGCCGACCCAAAGGTTTCCGCTTTGATCCCGGCAAATGGCCCCGATGATTAACGGCCTCGTTTGGGCGAAATTCTTCGGGTCAACTTTGAAATGCGCAAAAGTTTCCGTGGTGCGATTGAAGTAAAGCAGATCGCTCCGTGTCCCGAGCCAGAGATTGCCATCCTCAGCTTCAAGAATGGCAAAGACGGAGTTATACTTCCAGCTCTCCGGATCATCCGGCTTATAAATGAAAGAGGTGAATGTTCCCGTCTGCGGATCAAAGCGTTTCAAGCCGTCGGCGGTGCCGAGCCACAGTCCCGCCTTGCGGGAATCCTCTTGTATGGGAAAGGTAAAATTTTGCGTGGGGCCGGAGGGAGCTTCCCGCTCGTAGGAATAACGCACAAAGCGATCCCTCGCGCGATCGTACTTATTCAGTCCGCCGAACGAGGTTCCGACCCAGAGATTATTGTGTTTGTCTTCATAGATGGTCTGAATCGCGTTCGCTGAAATCGAAGTGGTATCCTCCGCATCAAAGGAGTACACTTTAAATTCATAGCCATCGTATCGGTTCAAACCGTCCCGTGTGCCGAACCACAGGAAGCCCTGGTGATCCTGAAGAATGCACGTCACAAAATTTTGCGACAGGCCGTCATTCACCGTGAACTGCTCAAATTCGAGCCGGCGTTCGCCTGAAATCTGTGCAAACAGAACCGGCGTCTGCAAGAGCAGGGCAAATACAACCGGACCAATCAGCAATGCGGCGATATACAAGCGCCTAAAGAAGAGTCTGAAGCATATTGTCGGAACGAGCAATGGCATGGCAAGTCAGATGTCATTATTCGAAATCATCATGGAATCCGCCGAAAGATATTCAATGGATTCGCGCTGTAGAAATGTGACAGGGCAAATATAAAATTTAGCAAAAAAATCTTCATAATCAATAGTTGTCTGCGCGAAAGTGTGTAGCCATTTGCCACGGCTGCGGCTTTCTGTTGTGGCAATCGTACATGTCTGGCAGGAGCTCAACAACTTCGATAATTTTTGTTGAGAGTTTGCCGGTGATGGTGCTCGAAAAATTAAAAAGTTATGTACTCGTGTTTTTTTTTCCGCAACAATCAATGCAGTCACCAATTGGCATCAAAATTGAATAATTCTTAACGCGCGATTTTTCGCGCATTGATTTTTCTTTAACGATGAGGAAAATTCATGAACAGAACCGCTACGGATCGAATGATTATGAAACAGGTTATTTTTTTATTGGCCGCCGTCATCGCGTTGTTGTTGGTTTTCGGATTAATGATCGCGCGCGCTGCCGCAGAAACGCCGGCAATGGTCGGTTCCAATCCCGATCTGACCCTGCAAGAGCGCGACGAGCGCGACCGCAAATTGCGCGAAGCCGCGGAGCGGCGTTATTTGAAAGATCGCGACGAATCGCGCATTCGCCGCGAAGCCGGAAATTATGCCGTCGCCGCCGGCGTCACGTTTGACGGCGATTTAGTTGTCACGCGCGGCACCGTGACGATTGCCGGAAAAATCAACGGTTCCGTGCTCATCATTCGCGGCGATGCGCTGATCGATTCGACCGGCGAAGTGCTCGGTGATATCGTGAGCATCGGCGGGCACATCGACCGGCGCGCGAACAGCCGCGTCTTCGGCGATATGGTCGAAACTTCGCCGCGTTATATAATTGATGAAAATGAAAACGACGAGCAGCCGCAACGCATTGAGGAAAAGCCAGAGCGTGAATCACGCTGGCGGCGTGAGGTGAAGCGTCGCCGCTGGCGGGAGGACTGGGATAATGGTTTTAATGGGAAAGCGCATTACAATCGCGTCGACGGGTTGTTCCTCGGCGGCGAGTTGACGCGTCAGTATGATAAAAGCTTCGCGCCGAATATCGACGTCTTCGGTTCCGGCGGTTACGCCTTTGCGGCGAAGCGCTGGCATTATCGGGCCGGCGGCGAGTTTTATGCCGGAAATTTTGTGCGCTTCATTCTCGGCGGCGAAATGCATGACCGCACCGATTCACAGGATGGTTGGATTATTCCGGAAGAGGAAAACAGCATCGCCGCGGCGTTGATTAACGAAGATTTTCGCGACTACTATCGCCGCGAAGGATACAGTCTGTTCGCGGGCCAGCACATCGGTCGCGCGCTGAAATGGTCGGCAGAGTATCGTCGCGATAATCATCTGGCACTTTTGAATGAAACCGACTGGTCGCTGTTTGTGAATAAAAAGCGCTTTCGTGCCAACCCGGAAATTGATTCGAGGAAAATGGCTAGCTATGTAGGACAGATTACTTTCGACACGCGCAATCATCGGCGCCATGCCGACCGCGGTTGGTTTGTTTCCATTGAGGGTGAAAGGAGTCGGCCGGGTTTTGAGAGCGAGTTCGATTTTGATCGTGTCATCGTCGACGTGCGTCGCTATCAACCGTTTGGCTACGGCAAAAATCTGGATCTGCGGTTGCGCGCCGGCACCGGCCGCGGCGTTTTGCCTCGCCAGTATCTTTTCGATCTCGGCGGCATTTCCACTTTGCGCGGCTATGGTTTTAAAGAATTCACCGGCGACCGCATGGTGCTGGCGAATGCCGAGTATCGCCTCAAATCCGGCGTGAGCCGCCTGCGCCATATTCCGGTTATCGGCGAGTTCAATCTGGTTCTCTTTGCCGATGCCGGACTCGCGTGGTTTGCGGACGACAACACCGCGCCGGAAAACTCGTTTGATTCGCTCACGTGGAGCAAGCTGAAAACCGACGTCGGCGTGGCGTTAACGGATCGCGACGGCCAGGTTCGCCTCAATCTTGCCAAACGCACCGACGTCGGCGGGAAAGATTTGGTGGTGACGTTTCGGCTGAATCGGGATTTTTGAGCTTGTATTTCCGCGATAATTGGTTATATTCTGTCTTCAGTTGATGGCTGCGGTTTATGTACGAACCAATTATCAATGCGCAAAGATGCGAAAATGGCGACTTATTAATCCTGCCGCTTTATGGCTCTGGTTGTGTCTCTCCGTTTCCGGATCGGCGCAAATTCTGCCCTTCGATCATTATTCCATTAAAGACGGCCTGCCTTCGAATTGGATCACGACGATCTTCCAGGACGCGCGCGGCTATTTGTGGGTCGGCGGCGATGGCGGCATGTCGGTTTACGACGGCGTCAGTTTTAAAAATTATGACACTGACGACGGCCTGCCGGTCTGGCACGTGTGGTGTATTCAGGAAAGCCGCAAAGCGCCGGGCACGATGCTGATCGGCACGCACGGCGGCGGTCTCAGCAAATTGCAGGACGGCAAGATCACCTCGCTCACCCTGAGCAGCCAGCCCCCGGCAAATGTCATCGCGAAGATTATGGAAGATCGTGAGGGCGTGATTTGGTGTGGAACCATCTGGGGCGTTTACCGCGTGCGGGAGGATAGTGTTTCTTTTTTTTCAACCGGGACCGACTCGGGATGGGTGGCAATTTTAAAAGAGCTGCGCGACGGCCGGATTTTGATGAGCATTGGGAAGGGCTTGTATCGCTATTCGCCCGCAACGAAAACCACGGCGCGCGTGCAACTCAATATCGATCCGACACTCTTTATTTGCATGGTCGAAGACGAAGACGGGACGTTGTGGCTCGGCGCGGAAAATGGCGCGATTTATCAGGTGCGCGACGATCGCGTCGTGGCTTCACGGCAAACGCGGTTCGGCGCTATGAACGACGCTCTTGCCGATGGCGACGGCAATCTCTGGTTTGCGACAGGCGCGGGCCTCATCAAAATCTCCAAAAGCAATTTTGCCAAAGGTGAGATTGCCCATTACACAACGGCGCACGGGCTGCCGGATATCGATGTCAACTTTTGCCTTCGCGATCGCGAAGGCAATCTCTGGTTTGCCAGCAGAAATCGGGGGCTCGTCAAATTATCCGAATCACGTCTCTTCACCTTTCCCATCTTGAATCTGCAGCCAGACGACTTGAATCGTGCGGCGGTTGCGGATTCAACCGGCCATTTGTTCGCGGTTTCCGGCGAAGGGCTTGAGGAAATTTGGAGGCATCGCGCCGCCGGTTGGCAAAAATTTCTGCATCGGATTCCGGCGATTTATCGGCAAGGCAACCAAAGAGAATTGTCGCAACGCCTGGTTGCCGCAGACATTGCGCCAGACGGCCGGTTATGGCTCACGGTTTTTAACGGCGGATTGTTTGGGTATAAACTAACGTCGCGCGAGAATCAATCCTCGCTCTTGACGCTCGTTCATACTTTGAAACCTGACGGCGATCTTCCGAAAGGCCGGCCGGTTGGAATCATGATTGATCGCGACAATCAGCTCTGGTACGATGTCTGGAGCGGCCCTCTCGTCCAGGTGAATCCTGGCAAACTAACGCAACGGACTTCGTATAAATTTGATGGCGGCACAACGCGAGCGCTCTGCCATGATCCCGAAGGCAATTTGTGGGTCGGCGCGTTCAATGGCGGCATTTCCGTTTTGGCGCGTGAAAATGGCAGCTACCGTTTGCGCCGCCGCTTGACCACCCGTGACGGACTGGCCAGCAATCAAATCCGCTCACTCGTGCAACGCCGCAACGGCGAGATCTGGATCGGCACGCGTTTTAACGGCATTTCGATTTATCAGGATGGAAAGTTTCAGACGCTGACGACGAAGGACGGCTTGCTCAACAATGCGATTTGGGCGCTGGCGGAAGATGATGAAGGCAGAATGTGGATCGGCTCTTCGGCCGGCATACAATATACGGCGCCGGAAAACTCGCGCCGTTTTTTGGTGCAACAAAAATTATTCGGCAAGCATTTCGGCGCGGTTGGAACGATCCCGCATGCCAGGGCGATCTGGGGCGTCAGCAGCGGGGAATTGACGATTTATGAGTATGGTCATCAAAGCCGCAGCACGCCTTCGCCGTACATTTATATCACCGGCGTGCGCGTGAACGGCAAAGAGAGCGCGCGCGCCAACGAAGCGGAATTTCCGCATCATGAAAATGCCTGGCGCGTGGATTTTGCCGGACTCAGTTTTAAGGATGAAAAGGCGCTGCGTTATCGTTATCGCCTGCGGGGTTTGGATGAAGATTGGGCCGAGCCGACCAACCAGCGCGCCGTCACGTATGCTTCATTGCAACCCGGCCAATATACTTTCGAAGTGCGCGCGATCAATGTTGACGGTATGGAAAGCGCGCCGGCGAGTTTGACTTTCACGATTTTGCCGCCGTTTTGGCAACGCTGGTGGTTTCTCAGCATTGCGGCAATTTTCCTGGGGGCGCTTTTATACGGCATTCACGTCGTGCGCCTCGAGCGCGTGCTGGCCATCGAAAAAATTCGCGCGCGTATCGCCACGGATTTGCACGACGACATCGGCGCCGGTTTGACGCACATCGGCCTGCTCTCGGAAATGGCGCTGCAAAAATCCGGCGTGCAGCCGCACAATGGTTTTGCAGGAAACCGCACAACGCACGATGGTGACGTCATTGATGAACTCGGCAGGTCGATGGAGCGCATTGGCGGCATTGCCCGCGAGCTTTCAGGCGCGATGAGCGACGTGGTGTGGTCGATCAATCCCAGGCACGATTCGATGGACGCGCTGCAGCGCCGGCTGAAAGTTTTTGCTCATGAGATTTGCAACGCGAGAGATATGACTTTGCAATTCGACGTCTCGCCGCAAATTGCCGGGATGAAGCTTCATCCCGAAATCCGCCGCAACCTGCTGCTCATTGCCAAAGAAGCGATTCATAACACGGCGAAATATTCCGGCAGTGCGAGCGTCGCGGTGAAGTTTGAAACAAACGGCAAAGAGATGATCGTGGCGATTGAAGATCGGGGAAAAGGGTTCGATCCGGCAAATGCAAAAAACGGCAACGGGCTGATCAACATGCGCAGCCGCGCGAAGAAACTCGGCGGGAAGTGTGAGATTGTATCGGAGTTAGGCCAGGGCACGCGCGTGACGGCGATGATGCCGTACAAAAACCAATTTGTTTAATAAGCCCAGTTCAAGGATGCTATCATGAATAAATCTGCGGACGCGATTCGCGTTGCCATCGTGGATGACGACGCCAAAGTGCGCGAGGTCATCACGTGGTTGGTCGAGCATTCGGAAGATTTCGAATTAGCCGGCGCGTTTTCCGGCTGCGAAGACGTCGTCGATCTTGTTGAAGACGATCCGCCCGACGTTGTGTTGATGGACATCAACATGCCGGGCATGTCGGGCATCGAGTGTGTCGAGCGACTCAAAACCGAGTATCCCGATCTTAGAATTTTGATGCTCACCAACTACAGCGACGACGACCGCATCTTTGAATCGTTGCGCGCCGGCGCGGTGGGTTACTTGCTCAAAAACTCTTCCACCGCCAAACTTTCAGAAGCGATCAAAGAAGCCCATCATGGCGGCGCGCCGATGTCCGGCGAAATCGCGCAGAAGGTTATTGCCTATTTTCACAATCAAAAGAAAACCACGAAATATACCGCCACGCTTTCAGAGCGTGAGCAGGACGTGCTCAACGCGCTTTCCGACGGATTGAGCAATAAAGAAATTGCCGCCAAGCTTTTCATCAGCGTGCCGACCGTGCGCTTTCATCTCAAAAATATTTACGCCAAGCTGCACGTCAATTCGCGCACGGAAGCCGTGATCAAAGCGATGCAGGAAAAGTTGGCCTGAAAATATTTGTCGGTAAAGCTGCTTTCTTTTGCAGCGTTATTTCATAAGTTTTCTTCCCCCAGAAGTCCTTCCCCGACAATCCTCCTTTTTTAGTTTTCTCATTTACCCCGCTGCTGACCTATCCTTTGAGATGGGTATGACAAAACCATCCCTTGCGATAGCAGAAATCGCCTTCACAATTCCGTAAATTATGACAACAAATAACATGGTGTGTTTCAAATTCAACCAGACAGGAGAATATCAATGACCGCAGAAATGCAAGCTTTGAAGGCACGGCTTAAAACCGTGTGGATGGCCGGTGATTACGGACACTTTGCCAAATATATGGAGCCCGGCGCTTTGAATTTTTTTGCGCGCCTGCCGCTCAAACCGGAAACGCGCATGCTCGACGTGGCCTGCGGCGCGGGACAAATTGCGATTCCCGCGGCGCGCGCCGGAGCGCGGGTCACCGGCATTGACCTCGCGACAAATTTGATCGAACAGGCTCGGGCGCGGGCGCAAGCTGAGCGCCTTGAGGTTCGCTTTGATGAGGGCGATGCAGAAATGCTGCCGTATGCCGATGCTTCTTTCGAATTGGTCACCACGCTCATCGGTGCCATGTTCGCGCCGCAACCGGAACGTGTCGCCGCCGAGTTGGTGCGCGTGTGCCGATCACGAGGCCACATCATTATGGCAAACTGGACGCCGGAGGGTTTCGTCGGGCAGATGTTTAAGATGATGGGAAAGCACGTGCCGCCGCCGGCGCTCATGCCTTCGCCGGTGCTTTGGGGCAATGAAACCGTTGTGCGCGAGCGGCTGCGCGAGGGCATTGCCGAATTGCGCCTGACGAAACAGCTCTATCTTTTCGACTATCCCTTTCCGCCGGCTGAGGTGGTGGAATTTTTCCGCGTTTATTATGGCCCGACCAATCGCGCCTTTGCAGCATTGCCGGAAGATGGGCAGGCAGCGCTTCGCCGCGATCTGGAAAATTTGTGGACGCAACATAATCTTGCCACCAACGGTGCGACGCGGGTTGAATCCGAGTACCTCGAAGTGGTCGCGACCAGGGCGTGAAGCGATGGCAAGGGCGCTTTGACCAAAACCATCTGGAGCGATTGTAGAGACGGTTTTGCAAAAAGCGCACAGTGAATCACAATTAAAACGTTTTTTATGTTCAATTCAAAGAAAGGAAAAACCCCATGAAACGAGTTCTGATCTTCACGTATGGCGTAATTTGCTATGCGATCTTTTTCGCCACATTTCTTTACGCCGCCGGATTTATAGGCAACATTTTCGTTCCGAAGTCGATTGATTCCGGCGCGGCCGGACCGTTGGGCGAGGCGTTGCTCATCAACGCCGCGTTGCTCGGGATATTCGCTTTGCAACACAGCATCATGGCGCGAAAAGGCTTCAAGCAGATATTGACGAAAATTATTCCGGAGCCGGCGGAGCGCAGCACCTACGTTCTGCTCTCCAGCGTTTGTCTCATTCTGTTGTTCGCTTACTGGCAACCGATGGGCGGCGTGATTTGGGACGTGCAAGAGGCCACGGGCCGCGCTATTCTTTACGCGCTGTTTGCGTTCGGCTGGTTGTTGGTGTTGGTCACGACGTTCTTGATCAACCATTTTGACCTCTTCGGGTTGCGGCAAGTGTGGTTTTACTTGAGCGGCAAAGAATACCGGCCGCTGGGCTTCGTGACGCCGGGGCCGTACAATTATGTCCGGCATCCACTTTATGTGGGTTGGCTGTTCGCGTTCTGGGCGACGCCGACGATGACCGCCGCGCACCTCGTCTTTGCCATTGCAACGACGGCTTACATTCTCGTTGCCATTCAATTGGAAGAGCGCGATTTGGTGAAGATACACGGCGCGAGTTATGCGAGCTATCGCCGTCACGTGCCGATGCTCATTCCCGCGCTGAGAAAAAAA
>Ga0247727_10005444_pt1 | contig 25873 bp, 25 predicted proteins | sample WisWelCaveWW1625_FD_202498 | JGI IMG/M metagenome (GOLD analysis project Ga0247727, IMG submission 202498) | Biofilm microbial communities from Wishing Well Cave, Virginia, United States - WW16-25 | ecosystem: Environmental > Aquatic > Deep subsurface > Groundwater > Cave microbial mat | place...
TGAAATCCCTTTTCTCTGAGCGTGTGAGTATCATTCGAATGATGACTAAAGATAACACCAGAGCGGGGTTTCTCAAAAAGCTTTCTACATTGTGAAAAAAATCTTTGGGCTTAGCTGCTAATTTGGGGATTATATGATCAGAGCCGGAATCATTGCCATCACGGGCACAGTGCACCGTCCTTTTCATATTTAACCCCGTCTGGCAATGTCGAGAAATCAGCGGAAAAATCGATCCCGCTGATTGTTGAATCTTTGACCGACGCGGCAAATCTCGGAAACGTCGAATCGTTGTCGCAGCGATAAAATCCAATCGCCCGGATGTCAGCCAGGTTGCTGGTTTTGCCGATCCAAAATAACGCGGTGAATTTATATTTGCCTCGGTCAGCTCCGTCGCCGAGCTGGCTATTCACCCTGACCGAATAGCGCAAGGAATCCACCGGCGTGGATTGGAAGACGAGCTGAAACGCCGCTTTGCCGGCTGAAATCCATTCGGTGAAAAATTCGAGCGAGCTTTTGGGGATGTTCGAGTAGCAGGCCAGCACGAAAAAATTTGTGTCCAGGCGCCACTGGCCTTTGAAGTCGATCGTGCCGGTTATCGCCGCATCGCGCCTCGCCAGATCCCAATTGGCAAAAATATTCACACTATCTTTTCCCGGCGGCTGGTCGACTTCGATTTTTGTATCAATGGTGAGATCTCGATTGATCTTGAGATAAAGGCCCATGATGTTGGCAATGTTCAAGGCTTCTCCCGAGGGCCGAAATAGCACGCCGGCTATCGGATAAACGCCTGGTTCAACGAGCAATTCATAGTTTACCGTGTCATTGACGCCAGGCTGTTTGCCGCGGTTAAAAGACAATGGCTCACTGATCACGTCGGTGGTGAGATTCTCCGGCGGCAATTTTTTGACGACGACCAACCGCGCCTCGCTGATGTTCCCCGGATAAGCGCCGGCAAAAACGATATTGCCTTTTATTTTTGTGCGAATCGGATCGATGCCGTGGTCGTAGTCACAGCTCGTAGCGATCAGAGACAACACGAGCGCCGGTAAAACTGCTACAAGACGTTTCGACCTCATGCGAACAACCTTTCAAGAAATCAAAAATTCTCCAGCGGATGGATGAAGACCAACTGATAAAAAGTATCCCTTTGCGTTAATCTATCCATCTGAAAAGCGTTTATAAAAAATAACGCGGGGTTCAAAACTCTCCATAAATCGAAAACGAAAAATTGCGTATCTCGCTAAGGATGCGCTCCACCACCGTGTAGTTGTAGTTGATGGCATTCTTCACGTTCAGTTGAAACGTTAATTGGCGCCAGCGATAGAGCAGCCGCACATCTACCACCTCCTGCGGCACGCGCTCCTCGACGACGAAAAAGGATACCATGTCATAACGCGCGGCATAGCGGTAATCCAGCTCAAGAGTGGCCGCTCCGAGCGTGAGCGAAGGCGACACGAAGGCGGTGAATTTGGGGCGATAAGGCAGCGGCCCATTCTTGGTTAATTTTATGCGCTCGTTGTCGTCAAGGCTGCGCGCCTCCATCCAGCTCAACGCCGCTTCCAGACCCAGCCGATTTTTCCACCAACGCCCTTTGCCTTCCATTTCCAAGCCGCGAATACGCACCGGCGGATAGTTGAGAAATTCTCCTCCAAGCTTATCGGGGATCGGCACCAATTCGATAAGCTCGTCATATTTATTGGAGAAGGCCGTCACTTCCAGCGAGACGTTCTCGCCGAGGCGCTGGCGAACGCCGATGTCGAAAAGCGTCGAACGTTCCGGTTTTAAATACGGATTGCCCAGGAGATCGAAGTCGGCATCCTCGACTCTCGTAAAGCGTTCGGCAATCGATGGAGCGCGAAAGCCTCGCCCGATGGAAAAATGCAAAATCGAGCCGGGAAAAACGATGTAGCTGGCGCCGATTTTCGGGCTGAGCTGCGTCTCGGCGGAGTCGCCGACAAGCACGTACCGATCATACCGCACGCCGGCGCTGATTTGCCAAATACTGGAGACCTTCCAAATATTCTGAACGTAAGGGGAAAACACGTTCGCTTGGTGAACGCCGTAATGCTTCGATTCTGCGTCATCTCTTTTATAATCGACGCCGAACAGCAGGTTATGATCGTCGTGCGGCAGCCAATTCGCCTGCGCCTCGCCGCTCACGCCAAGCGCCGGTTTGAAGTCTTTGACGAGATTTTCGGGCAGACCAATGAGCTGCGAATTGAACGAGACGCGCGCCTTTACGGAGAATTTCGGCGAAAACAGCTTGTTATAGATCAACGAAGCAGCAAATCCATCCACGTCGATGTTATCTTGGAAATACGGTTGTAAAGGATGGTCTTGATCAAGCCATAGTAGAAATAAGCCGCGCTCATCTCGATTGTAGGTGGCCACGAGCGAGAGGTTGGAGCCATCGGGAAAATTGTAAATTCCTTTGCCGGTGAAATACCAGCGCTTGAATTTACCGCCGTCGCGATCGCTGGTGGAGCTATGGCGGGAAACAGCGAGGCGGACGCCGAGGCGATGAAAAGTATCGCTAAAGCTCGCGTCGGTGCGATAAAAATACAACGTGCGGTCGGTCCATTTCCACTCGTCGTGAGCCGGCTTGCCATAAATGCCCAGGCTCTGGCGAAAGCTGAAGGTGGGTCGCGCGGCCGGCGGCCGGGTGATGACATTGACGACGCCGCTGACGCCGCCGGAGCCGTAGAGCACCGAGGCCGCGCCTTTTAAAACCTCGATACGCTCGACTTCGGTTACAGGCAGAATGTCCCAATTTGCCCGGCCAAGGTCGCTGGTGAGAACCGGGACATCGTCGATCAACATCAAGACGCGGCTGGCGCCGAGGCCGAGAAAAGTGTAACCAGAGCCGCCGCGCACGTTGACGTTCTCGCCGATCAACGTTACGCCGGCGATGCTTTGCAACGACTCGTCGATGCGGTTGCGATTGCGCCGCCGGATTTCCCCAGGAGAAATGACGCTGACGCTGTTCGCAGCTCGCTGCAAATCTTCCTGCTGGCGTGATCCGGTGACGATGGTTTGCTCGAAGGGAATCACCGTCGGCGTCAATGTTATTTCGAGCGATGAAGTGGAATCCCGTTGCACGTTCATGCGAACAAGTTCATTGCGATAACCGAGACATGAGAAACGCAGGAAATGCTCGCCGCTCGGAACGCGTTGAATCACAAAATGGCCGCGGATGTTGGTGTTCCCACCCAACAACGTTTTGGTGATTTGAATATTCGCGCCGGCAATCGGCTCGCCGGTTTCAGCGTTGCGAACCGTGCCGGAAATTTTTCCCCAGCCTCCGGCTGCTGATTCCTGTTGACCAAACAACGCTGCACTGCTCGTCAGTGCGAACAGAGCACCGAGAAGGCAAAAATAAGAAAATCGTCCCTGCAATTTTTCCTCCGATTCCGTAGTCCCATCCACTTGTGGGGTAATGTTGCAACGATAATCTCGTATTACAGCCGTCCACTCCGTCCCGCTTCCATTTAAAAGCTGTAGTAACGGAGCGGGGCAAGGAACGGCGACTACTTTTTATCCGGCAATCGCAAACCATCGGGCAACGTTGAGAAGTCGGCCACAATATTGATGCCGGTTACGCCGCCGCCCGGATCGACCGTAACTTTGCCGGGACGAGAGCGCTCCTGTGGATCTCGGTAAAAGCCCACAAGGAGGAGTTCTTCAAGGCGGGTGCTCTGGGTCCAAAAAATACCGATGAATTTGTATTCTCCACCCTTCACTGCGAGGCCGAACGACCGTTTCACAGCGCCAGACGAAACCGGCAGCGGGAAGCCGGTCGCAAGAACCACGGCCAAAGAGGGCAGGTCAAGCTTTTCCGGAATGTCGGTGTAAGCACCCATCAGAACAATGTAGGTATCCGGCGGCCAGCCGCCACTCAGAGTCAGCTCACCATCGATGCGCGCATCGAATTGCGCAAAATCCCAATACGCATGAATATTCAAAGTATCGATCACCGGATGCTCTTCGGCGACCTGAATCGATTTCAACGAGAAGACGAGCGGCAGTGTATGCAATTGAACGTCATAAATCCCCAAGATATTTGCGATGGACCAGTCGTGGCCCTCCGGCTTCCATAGCACACCGAGGGCAGGATACGTGCCTACCGGTACGGCAATTTTAAATGCTGCCGTGTCGAGGTTTTTACTCAATTTTTCGCTCTGATACACGTCCCCAAAGCCGGAGGGCGGCAAGCTGGCAACGGCCACCACGCGCACCTCAGCAATATTACTCGGTAGCGTCCCGGTTTTGTGAAAAATGACGCGACCGCTGATTTTTGTCATTGAAGGGCCAAGCCCCTGATCGAACTCGCATGACCACAGCAGGCCGAGGGCGGTTAGGGCAAAGAGCATCGACCAGCAAATTTTCACAAAACGCGTTGACATAAACTTATCACCTCAAAATTCCGGTTCTGAAGATCACATCCTTGCGGCGACATGAAAAATCTAGCGCCTTCGAGGCTGAGGTGCTTGATGAGGTGCGAGAAGGCTGTTACACTCTAACGATTGGCAGCGACAAAAACCCCGGCGGGACGGAAATGCTCGGGGCAAAACGGTGAGAAGATAAGAAAAGCGCGGCTGTGTGTCAAGCTCAGATTGTGAAGCGACGAAAACGGCGGCCTTGCACGCGCAGTGGAAATTTTCCTACGAGGTGCGCAGCACATCCACCGCCAGCCCCGCCATCATTCGCATGCCGACTTCGAGCGCATCGTCATTATAATTGAACATGTCGGAATGCATTGAGGGATTCGGTCCGACGCCGACGCGAAACATCGCGCCGGGATATTTTTGCAAGTAGTAAGCGAAATCTTCCCCTCCCATGCTCGGTTCTTTGAGCCGGTGCACATTGCTCGCGCCGACAACTTTCTCGGCAATGCGTGCAACACGCGCGACCATGGCCGGGTCATTCACCAGCGATGGATACCCCTTCTCAATCATCACCTTCGCGGTTCCGCCGAAAGTTTTGGCGGTGCTTTGCGCGAGTTCCACGACCCGCCGGTTCATGTGCTCGCGGGTTTCATCTTGCATGGTGCGCAGCGTGCCGTTGATCTTTACTTCCGCGGGCACCACATTATCCGCCGTGCCGCCGTGAATCATCGTGACTGTTAGGACGACGGGGTCCGCGCCGTGCCGTTCGTGCGTCACCAAACTTTGCAATGAAATAATGATATGGGCCGAAATCAAAACCGGATCGATAGCCAGCAGGGGATGCGCGGCGTGGCCGCTTTTGCCGTGCACGATGATCTCGAAATCATCGATGGCGGCCATCATCGCGCCGTCACGAATACCGATTGTTCCGGCGGGGATGTAGGGCCAGCCGTGCAAGGCAAAAAACGCATCGATGGGAAATTCGTTCAGCGCGCCGTCTTTCAAAAGCTTCGCGCCGCCGCCGCCGTTTTCTTCCGCGGGTTGGAAGACGCACACAATCGTTCCCTTGAGTTGAGAGCGAAGCTGCGCGAGAATTTTTGTCGTGCCAAGCAATGTCGCGGTATGCCCGTCGTGACCGCATGCGTGCATGACACCGGGGTTCTTCGACGCATAGGGCAAACCGGTTTTTTCTATGATGGGAAGCGCGTCCATATCGGCGCGCAGACCAACGACGTGACCGGATTGTTGGCCGCGAATCACGGCAATCACGCCGTATCCGGCGATGCCGGTGCGAATTTCAATTCCCGGAGCGGAAAGAAATTTCTGAATGAAAAGAGAAGTTTCCCGCTCTTTCCAACTCAACTCCGGATGTTGATGCAGGTGACGGCGAACCGAGATGATTTCGGGGAGGTATTCTTTGGCGAGGCGGGCGATGAGGTCGTGCATTGAATCAGTAGTCAGTAAACAGTGTACAGTAACCAGTGTTCAGTAAACAGTGAACAGTAAATCAGTAGTTTATTTTTTCACAAAATACCCAGCCGTCTCTTCTCGTACTACATTCTGCGACGTGGCGCAGAATTGTTCTGCTTTTGAAATCATACCACCCAGCAGATGACCAATTTCTTCGCACTGGCGCAAGAGCATCTCTGCTTCCTTTTTACCCAAATAGTCACAATCTGCTGCTATTTCAATCCTATGTTGAGTTTCATACTGTTCACCATCGCGTCAGTCAACTTACTAATGAAATGTTTTTCATAGTGTCGTTTTGCCTATGCTTCAGCCATCTGCGCGCCGGTGGATCGTGAACATCGACGAATCTGATCGGTCAACGAATAGGCCTCTTCCCTTGGGAAAACTTTCGTCAACTGAAAAATTTCTTTCGAAAGTGCCTTAGCCTTTTGATAAGCTAAAAGATCACGAAAGTTTTCTGCGTAAGGTAAGTAACTCATACCGTTTACTGAAAACTGTTTACTGTTCACTGGCCACTGTCTTTTCAAACCCCGTGCATCGTCCGTCCCGGCTCCAGCTCCACCGTCAAAATTCGCCAAGCGGGGACGTCGACTTCGAGGGTATCGTCGTTCAAAACCGGAATTTCTTCGATGCGGTTCTCGCCGAGTGTGACCTTCCAAGCGTGGCGCAGCGGTTTGCCGCAACGAATTTTTGCTTTGGTGCGTTGCGTGCCCAGGTTCACAACCCGCAGAATCACCGTGTCGCGATACACGCACTTTTTGAGCGCCGTGAAGTGCAATGTCGCCGGTTCGATGCGAATAAACGAAAACTCTTCCGGCAATCCGCCGCTACCATTGGCGCATTGTTGATCGATCACCGGCGTTTGAAATCGTTGCGCATGATGTGAAACGCCGGCAGCGCGCCAAGCGCCGGCGTACGGCATGACGGCATACTCGAAACGTTGCGCGCCGATGCACTGGGCCGCCGGGGTGGCGAGGTGCGGGCCGGCATGGCCGTCGCGAGTCGACAGATCGTTGCGCGACAACCACCCCACGGCGCGCAAAAGCGTCAGCTTGAGCGTGGTGTTCCGCCCTTCACGCACGGCGCGATATTCATATAAGCCGCGTACGAGAACCGCCAAACCGCCGCGCCGATCCTCGACGGCGCAAAAGTCTTGCAGCGGCGACGTGGCCGGCGGAGGCTGTTTCCAATTCTTGCCGGCGTGGATCTTGAGCGCTCTCTCTGCTGCCTCAAATGCCTGGCCGGCAATCGAAGACGTCACACCCACCGGCGCGGCAAAGCTCGCGCTCAAGCGATGATCCTTTGCCTGATTATCAAATTCACAAACGACATTCACCCACGGATCGATGGCATTGACCTTGATCAACACCCTGACGCTGCACTTTGCAAGACGCTTACTGCGCTTGCCGGACGGCCCGACGGAGCTTGCCGAGGTCTTGCGATCGAACTGATCGGGAAGCATCATCACGAAAGAGCATTCGACCGTCGCCAGCACGGGAGATTTTTCAATAAAGCGAATCTTGCCGCGGCGATTTTTTGAAGTGAACACGCCGCTGCGTTTGGCCGGAGAATAATCGTAGGCATCGCCCACGTCCTCGACGTCTTCGAGTAGGTTGCAGCGTTTGAAGTCGCGCTTCGTCGCCTTATGATGCATGTCGAACGTCCCGTCAGCGTTCACCCGCACGCGCAGAAATGCATTCTCGATGCTGTTGCCGGTGACTTTCACGGCATGGGTACGAGGCACCTCCGGGCTTTCCGCCGCCTTCAAAGAGAGCGTGCGATAGCCGCACGCCGGAATTTTATCGACAAGCGTTTCCAGCTCGACAACGCGCCACGGTTTGTCATTCTTTTCCGGGGAAAGATGATGCGTATTGAAATCGGCGATGAGCCGCGCCTGCCGTTCATCAAAATTAAAGGTCTGCTGATTCAAATCATGGAATGACGCGGGCAATGGATAATCGCCCCACGAACGAATCTTATAGACGCGGCGCACGTGCGTCGGGAAAAGTTTGCCAACCGCATCGGCGACGCAAAAATCGCGGCCGGCAACATCCGGCGGGACGAGCACCAAAGTCTTGAGCACTTCGCTTCGCGTCTGCGGCAACGTGTTGAACACGACGAAGCTCGGGCCGGCTTTGTGTCGTACTCGAGTGACGATGGCGGTAATCGCGGCGCCAAGAACCACGCCTCCAAGCTGGCGGGCTTGCGCAAAGCGCGTCAGCATATCGCGTTGCACATCGTCAATCGCGCAACCGCCAATGGAATCATGCGCTTGATTTTGCAGCAAGGTTTTCCACGCTTCATGCAGAAACCCGGCTTGATTCTGCAGATCGGTGAGATGCGCCGCCATGGTCGAGAGCGGCTCGGCATACTTCTCAAGCACATTTTCGCAGGCATGATTCTGCTGCTTGAGCTGAACCCGCGCCGAAAGAACTCCCGACAACAGGAAGTGTCGCTTGCTGCCCCGCAGCTCGCCGCTAAAATCAGGCAGGGATAAACCGGCGCGGCGCAGATTGTTCAAGAAGCGCGTGAACGAGGTGTGCTCGACCGTCGCATCGCCGAGCGCCGCGTTCAGATAATGCAGAATCTTCGGCAAGGAGACTTGCGGCTCTTCGTGATCGTGGCCATTGTTGATCAAGATGTGCCGAACGCCGTCGACGCCGGCCCGGGAAAGATCTCCAAGCTGCGCCAACTGCTCGCGGATGCTGTCCATGGCCACGTCGAGGCGCGGCGCGTCGCGATGGGGCTCGCTGTGTTTTTCAAATCCAAGATGCGAGCCGTTGGTGTAGCTATTGTGTTGATTGACCGCCAACACCCGGCTGCCGTCCGGGGCAATCCACAGAAACTCGGTGCCCATGCGATTCTGCTGATCGCCGAGTCCGCGGGTGAAGATGAAGCTGTCGATATCGAAACCTCGAAGAATTTGCGGCATTTGCGCGATATGGCCAAAAGAATCCGGCATATAGCCGACCTTCATCGTATTGCCAAAATCTTCGGTGACGCGGCGACCGATCAACAAGTTTCGAATGAGCGCCTCGCCGCTGACCAAAAACTCATCGGGCTGCACATACCACGGGCCGATTTCGATCCGGCCAACCTCGATCAGCTTCTTCAGCCGCTCACGATTTTCCGGACGAATGGCCGCGTAATCTTCGAGCAGAATCGTCTGGCCATCGAGAACAAAATAGCGAAAGTCGATACTGCGCTCCATCAACTCCAGCAAACGATCGATCAGCCTCACGAGCTTGTGACGGGTTTGTTGGAACGATGAATACCATTCCCGATCCCAATGCGTGTGGGAGACGACATGAAGACGGAATTGTTGCGATCTTTCGCCCGGGCGCGGTCTTTGTTTTGACAGCACCTCCGGGCCGCTGAAAAAGGCAGGTTCTTTAAATGACACTGCCGTTCTCCTTATCAAAGGTCAACTATATATGTGAAGAACTGAAAACTTTGTTCTCATTTTAAGAACTTATGCAAAAGAGTTGTGGGTCGAAGTTTTCGACGATCACCTCTCACAACACCCAGTTTTCTGCTTCTGTCGTTTTATGCAAAATTCAGGCTAAATATAGTGACTTCTTGGCGGCTGTCCAAATCCTTTGTAGTATAAGGATAAGCAAAACTCATATTTCCAGAAAATTTATTGACAAATAGATTCCTTAAGTTCACCAAATTTCATTGATAAGTGCAACAAATCGTAAGAAAACTAAAAGCTCTTACAAGATCGTCAAAACGCGCAAAATGTTTGTTCGCAAGTGCCGGTGAAATTTGGGTGGATAAAATTTTCAGTGGAAATCTTTTTTGGGGCCGATTGTGTTGTCCACGTGGAGAAGATTTCGCCTGAATCTCTTCGTGCTGGTGAGGGATAGTTACATTTTGGGCTGGTTTGATAAAAAACAGCAACGCGAGGGCAAAACTAAAAAGCAGGATGCAATAGCCGATCGGGAAAATTGGTAATAATCACATCGACGCCGATTTCAATCATGCGTCGCATATCCTCGGGGCGATCAACTGTCCAAGCATGAATTTGTTTATGATGATCGCGAACCTTTTTCATGAATTTTTCGGTTATCAGTGGAAAATGCGCGCTCAAAATATCCACCGGCCCGAAGAAAATACGCTCATCAAATTCTTGCGCGCCAAAAATGTATCCGACTGCAAACTCCGGCGCTATGCTTTTGACCTCGTCGGCGAGCTTATGATCGAATGAGCTGACCAAGCATTCATCTTCAAAAGACTCTCGGCGAATTGTATCGACAAGCAGCCCAGCCACGTTTCGTTCGTGGCCGTGCACTTTCAGCTCGATATTGAGCTTGATTCGACCGCGCGCCACGGCAATGCCTTCTTCAAGAGAAGGGACGCGCTCGCCGGCAAAAGATTTTCCAAACCACCTTCCGGCATCGAGTTTTTGCAGCTCGGCAAGATCGCGTTTCCACACAGCGCCGCGCCCATTCGTCGTGCGGCCAAGCGTGTCGTCATGAATGACGGCAAAGCGAACGTCGCGCGTTTGTTGCACATCCAGCTCGCACATATCGACGCCCATGTCGATGGCGAGACGAAAAGCTGCGAGCGTATTCTCCGGCGCCTGGCCCGAAGCCCCGCGATGGCCGCAAACGAGGCAACTCTTTTTAGTCTTTAATTTATTGTTCATCGAAGAATCGCAATAAAAAAAATTCCCACCGAAAAGCGCCGAGTTGCACCGAAACAGGATTTTTGTCCGGTGAATCCTCCGCCCCGCATCGATAGTTGTTTATGAGAGCGGAGCGGGGTCGGCGACTTCGGTGAAATTCGGTGGATGGCTTTTGATCCGGCTAGAGTTTTATCAGTTGGGTTTTTCTATCCGCTGGAAAATTTTTTTGAGTTTCCCATGCAAAGGTTTAGTTCGAAAAAGATAATTTGTTCAAAGATAATCCAACAAATCGACGATTCGTTCGACGACGAGATCAGGATGAATAGCCGAGTTTTTTAAATCATGCAACTTCGTTTCGCCGGTCAGCACAAGAATCGAAAAAATGCCATGATCAACTCCTGATCGGATGTCGGTGGTCAGCCGGTCGCCGATCAATGCAATCTCTTCTCGCCGGCATCCGGCGCGGCGCAGCATACCGTCGATCATCGGCGCATGCGGCTTGCCAATATAAACCGGCGCACGACCGGTGGCGGCCGTCAGCGCTGCAGCCATCGCGCCGCAATCGAGCATCATCTCACCGCCGTCGATGGGACAATTCAAATCCGGGTGCGTGGCAATAAACGGAACGCCGCGTCGAATATGGCGCGCCGCCGCATCGATTTTTTCATACGACAACGATGTATCGAAACCCAGCACGACGACTTCAGGAAACACTGGGTCAATTTCAAAACGGGCTTCGAGAAATGATTCATGCAGGCTGCGGGTACCGAGCACGAACAGCCGCCGTCCAAGATTGGCGCTGCGCAGATATTCGATGGTTGCATCACCGCTCGTATAAATTTTTTGAGCCGGCACCTCGAGATTCATGCGCCGGAGTTTCATACGATAATCGCCGGCGCTGCGCGAAGAGTTGTTGGTGACAAAAAGAAAATCGCGTTGGCGCAAAGACAACGCAGCAAGAAAATCGCGCGTGAACGGAAAAAGGTTATTTCCAAGATAAATAGTGCCGTCCATGTCGATGGCAAAGACCCGGATGGCGGCAAGGCGGCACAGGGTTTCATCTTGAGAAAATGGTCGCTGCATTATTCTTTCTTTCACCAATGAACTAATGCGTAAAACGTAATCCTTAAGAAAAAAATTACGCATTACGAATTACGCTTTATTCCCCTCGGCGCCAATTGCTCTTTGCCCAAACGCCGCGGCTCGGTGGGTCGTTCGATCAAACTGCCGCGCTTGGCGCTGCCTTCGCCGTATTTGTTGCGCAAGGTGTCGATAAGCTCGCCAATTTTTTCACTATGCCTTGTTTGCTGAGCCTGCCGAAGCAGAGGTGTGGTTTCGGAAAACAAATCAAGCTGTTCACCGCTACTTTCCAAAGCCGCACTACTGCCTTCCTTCGATTGAATGCTCTCATTATTCAGGCGCGACATGCCGATGCCGAGAAGCCGAACTCGTTTTCCTTGGCGGTCAAATTTTCGAAAAAGTTCCAAAGCTACATCGCGCATAGTTACTGCATCATTCGTGTAAGCTCTCAAGCTGCATTGCCTTGTATAAGAAATGAATCCTTCGAGACGAATCTTGAGCGTTAAAGAGCGGCCCTGGAGATTGGCGTCTCGCATTTCGCGGCTCAGGTCGTCGGCCAAGCTCCACAGCGTGTGTTCGAGCACAGCCACATCATCCTGATCGACTTCGAAAGTATGCTCGTGGCTGATCGATTTCTGCGGCCCCCACTCTTCCACCGCCCGGTCATCGATGCCGTTGGCCAATTGCCAGAGATGGCTGCCCCATTTGCCGAATTTCTTAGCGAGAAAATCCGGCGAAGCTGCCGCGATGTCGGCGATCGTGCGAAAACCCAATTTCGTCAGATGCTCTTCGGTTTTCTTCCCGACGCCCCAGAGCTTGCCCACTGGCAGCGGCGCAAGAAATTCTTTTTCCTGACCGGCTTCGCAAATCGTTAAACCATCCGGTTTTTGCAAATCAGAAGCCACCTTGGCGACGAACTTATTTCCCGCCAAGCCAATTGATGCCGTCAAGCCGATTTCATCTTTGATACGCTGCTTGATTTTTTTCGCAACGGCCAATGGGCCGCCCATAGGCCCGGCGGTTTGCGTTATGTCGAGAAACGCCTCGTCGATGCTAATCTGCTGAATCGTCGGCGAAAAATCTTTCAGGATGCTCATCACCTGCCGAGAAATTTCGCCGTAGCGGTACGGACGGCCGGGAAGAAAAATGGCATGAGGGCAGCGGCGATAGGCCTGCGAAATCGGCATCGCGGAGTGAATGCCGAAAACGCGAGCTTCGTAACTCGCGGTCGAGACCACCCCTCTTCCCTTGCCGCCTTTCGGATCCGCGCCAACCACGACCGGCTGGCCGCGATATTCCGGGCTGTCAAGAATCTCGACAGCGGCGAAAAAAGCGTCCATGTCGATGTGCAAAATAGATCGCGCGGGTTTCATAATAAAACAGTTAACGGATTAAGCGGATTGAACGGATAAAAAAAGTCATTTACTTATCTTTGTATTCTTCCAGCGCTTTTCTTGAGAAGAAAGCTAAAAATGTATTCATTCATTAATCAACGCAAAGCTAACGGCCGCAACCTCACCATGCAAACCCACGGAAGAGGAATTCCCACAGAAAAGTCTTTTTGTTTCAGTGGGATTTTCATTTCTGTGGGCTAAAGGTTTTTGCTTTTGGGGCATTGATTTCTCTTCAAAGATATAGCCAACACATCCGCTCAATCTGTTAAATCCGTTTACAAATTACAAAATGGCGCGGGCGATTGCCTCGGCAATGCGTTGCCGAAATTGCGCGGAACGGATGCGATTGAAATCTCCGGAGTTGGCAAGATTTGCCGCTTCGACGAGAACCGAAGTCCGCACGCGGCTGAAATTAACGATTCCCGGCGTCCATCTTCTGCCGCTGCGATTGACGAACCGGCGAATCGGCTCATATTCATGAATTGGAACACGCAGCCGGTGGCACGAGGCAATCAACCTCTCCGCAAATTCATAGCTCTCCGATTCTACCTGCTCGTTCTCGCGACGATCATATTGAATGGTCGAGATTCGCCCTTCATCGTAACTCGCGTAAATATTTCCGGCGGGCGCATACGTCGCCGGGCGCTCTGCCGCATCCGGATAATACACCATCACGCCGTTGACGCTCGAATGCAAATGATCGAGATGAATGCTGATGAGCATGATGTCTGCATCGCGCACGCCGCTCCGGCGTAAGCGGCGATAAATATCATCGACCAAATAGACGCGCATGTTCAAGGCCACGCGACTGTCGTCCATTTTATAAGGCGGCGTTACTTGCACGTATTCATTTCGATTGTTCTTCATGAGCTTGCCGCTCTGGGGCGTATCTCGCGTGTCAACGTCGTGTACCAGCGGATAAACCTGCACGCCTTTGCGTTCCAGCAGGCGCTTGAGTCGAACCATCAGGTCATAGGCAATTTCATCTTCACTCCAGCCGCGAACCGTCGTGCCCGGATCGTTGCCGCCATGGCCGGAATCGAGAATAACGTGCAGACTGCCGTGCCGCGTCGGCGTCCGCAATCGGGAAGTGCGTGTGCTCGCCGAAGAGCGGTAGGTTCTTTTGCCGCGCAGGATTTCTTCGTCCAAAAATTCGAGCGGAATTTTGATCTTCGCGCCGGTGGGAATCATCGAAGAATTCTTGATGCCGTTGTACGCCATGATTTTTTCGGCAATCGCATTGACTTCTTCGGCGGCAACCACCCCACAAAAACGCACGACAACCGAGCTGTAAAGCGCCTCGCCGGTTTTGAGAACATACACCGCATATTCTTTTCCCCAGCTGTCTTTTTCGAGGGTCAACTCGTTAGTCGACAACGCGAGTTGTTGAGCTTCTTCAGGGAACGCCGGCGCATCGTCATAAACAACACGGTTGTTGCTTAACGAATAATGTCCGTTAGAACTGGAGGCCGACGTCGAAGTGTAGCGAGGAGGGCCGGGCGTCAAACAGCCCACCGTAGCCAAGCACAAAAAAAGCGGCATGTGGCGTACGATCCGGCACTGTCGCTGTCGAAAGCTCGACGAAGCTCGTTTACCGAAAATCAATTTTGAAATCTCTTGAATGAAGTGGAAAAGCAAACCGGCTGATCAACCCTTTTGCGGATCGATGTAAAATATAAGAATAAGTTCGTAGATGACAAGCAGAAAGTAGAGATTAAGAAAAATCAGAAAAAAATATTTTACCCGCAGCTCGCCGCGAAAGAGATAAAACTCTTTGTGAATCAGCAGGAGCACGGACGCTGTGCCTTTCGGAGCGCTTGCAAGAAATCCTCAAGCGGCGTTTGCCACTGTTGATGCTCATAAAAATGGATGGACAAATTGGCGGCGGGATTGCCGGTAAGCATGCGCGTGAGAAAAGTTCCTCTTTGGCAAAAACATATTGCCGGCTTATTGCGACGCAAAGCTTCTGCAATCTCAAAACCGACGCCGAGCGACGGCTTGGTTACTTCTGCCACCAGACCATCGGAGTCAGTGATGAATTTTAAATTACGGGAGAAGATTTGGGAATCGGTCAGCGTCGATTCACCGGTGAGCACCTCCGCCTTCGCCACGTGCGCCGAAAGCACCTCACCCCCGTGTTCGTGAATGAAATCAACCATCGCTTGATAAATCGGCTGCAACTCGCGGCCGGCGCTGATCGCTCCGGCAAAATAAATTTTTACTTTTGAGTCGGACAAGTGGATTAAGAAATAATGCGTAAGCGTAATACGTAACAAAAAATGTTGCTTTGCTTCTCTTTCGCGCTTTTTCGCGTGTTTCGCGGGCTGAAATTTACAAATCTACTTTCCCTGAAAATTTGCTTGCCGCTTTTCAATAAACGCCTTCGTACCCTCTTTCATGTCTTCAGTAGAGAAACACATACCAAAGAGATTCGCCTCAAGCTGCACGCCTTCGTCGAGCGTCATCTCCATGCCGTGTGTAACGGCCTCAAGAGTGAGCTTGACAGCAATCGGCGCTTTCTTCGCCACGGCAGCAAGAATATCTTCGCACGTTTTGATGAGCTGATCCGGCGGCACAACTTTATTTGCCAAGCCGATACGATACGCTTCGGTGCCATCGATCATGGCGCCGGTCACCAGCAGCTCGATAGCGCGACCTTTGCCAACGAGCCGCGGCAAACGCTGCGAGCCACCATTGCCGCACATGATGCCGAGATTGACTTCGGGCTGGCCGAACTTTGCTTTCTCTGATGCTATCCTCATATGGCAGGCCATCGCCAGCTCGCATCCACCGCCGAGACAGAAGCCATTAACCGCCGCGATGATCGGCTTGGGAAACTGCTCCATGATGCGCAGAATTTCCTGGCTCTGCTTGGAAAATTCTTTCGCGCCCACCGGTGTTTGCTGCGCCAGCTCGTTAATGTCGGCGCCGGCGGCAAAAGCCTTATCTCCCGCGCCCGTAAGAATAACGCCGGCAACATCAAGATCACCGCGCACACTGCTCAACGCTTCCGCCAACTCTTGCATGGTTTTCCAATTCAGCGCGTTGAGCTTATCTGGGCGATTGAGGGTGGTGTAGGCGATTTTGTTTTTGATTTCGAAGAGGATGTTTTGAAAACTCATTTTTCCCTCATTGCATTTTTTTCGAGCCAATAATTACTCTTTTGCCTCCCGCTTTCGAAATTTCAGAAAGTCGGAAAAATTACAACCCCAAGCCCACAACCTTCGGCTTCTCACCCGAATAATCATAAAATCCCTTGCCGGATTTTTTGCCGAGATAACCTGCAAGCACCATCTTCCTCAACAGCGGCGGCGATGCATATTTCTCCTGGCGATATTCATTGAACATAATCTCGGCAATGAAGTAGGTCGTATCGATGCCGACGAAATCCAAAAGTGTGAGCGGGCCCATTGGATAGCCGCAGCCGAGCATCATGCCTTTGTCAATGTCTTCCACCGAGGCCACGCCGTTTTCCACTGCACGAATAGCATCAAGCAGATAAGGCACGAGCAGGAGATTAACAACAAAGCCGGAATTATCTTTGCAAGCAATGGGTTCTTTGCCGAGGGATTTGCCAAAGGCAAACGCAGCATCAAAAGTCTCATGACTGGTAGCAATCGTGCGCACAACTTCGACAAGTTTCATCAGCGGCACAGGATTGAAGAAGTGCAGGCCGACAAAACGATCCGGGCGCTTGGTGGCGGCGGCCATTTCGGTGATGGTTAATGAAGAAGTGTTGCTCGCAAAAATCGTTGTCACAGGGCAGGCTTTATCCAATTCGCCAAAAATTTCTTTCTTCAAATTTATATTCTCAATAGCCGCTTCAATGATGATGTCGCAATCCTTCAAATCAGTGAGCTTGATCGTCCCTGAAAGATTTCCCATCACCGCAGCTTTTTGGTCAGCCGTCATCTTTGCCTTCTCTACACTCTTGCTCAAGAAGCCGTCGATTCGCGCCAAACCTTTTTTTAGCAAGTCATCGTTCACTTCGCGGACGATGGTTTTGTATCCGGCTTGTGCGCTGACTTGGGCGATGCCGCTGCCCATGAGTCCGCAGCCGATGATGCCAACGGATTTGATTGCCATGTGATTCTCCATAAATTTAGTCACAATTCGTTACAACCGAAGGCGGCCGCCTTTTTTGGGCTTGGCGGATTTCGTCAGTCGCGCTATCTGAATTTCGAGATCAGTAAGCCGTTCAGCAAAACCCAATCTGCTTATAACAACAGCCATATCTTTCTGCAAATCATGAATTGATTTTACGACGGATGCAAATTTTTCATTTTGCTCTTTATTGTTCTCACGAATTTCGGAGAGTATCTGAGCTAAGCTTTGATCGTGCCGCTCCAGCCAACGTTCGTGACGATCGAGTGTTTCTTTGACACTGCGAATTTCTACTTGCACGGCTTTCAATTCCGGTACCAGCAAATCTTGAATAGCGCTGCGAAATCCGCCGACTGTTTCCATGACTTCGGACATGCTTTCCTCCATTTTCGCGTTTTTTAGTGTGTTTCGCGGGCAAAACAAGTGGTCATCACATCGCCTCCACAACCACCGCCGCGCCCTGACCGCCGCCGATGCAGGCGCTCGCCAAGCCATATTTGCCCTTGCGTCGCCGCAGCTCATGCAGAAGCGTCAAAGTCAACCGCGCGCCGCTGGCCGCAAGAGGATGACCAATCGCAATCGCGCCGCCGTTCACATTGGTGCGTTGGCGATCGAGTCCCAATTCTTTTTCCACCGCGAGATATTGCGGCGAGAAGGCTTCGTTGATTTCGACTAAATCTATTTGCTCCAGCTTCATCTCGCTGCGTTGCAACGCTGCACGAGAAGCAGGAACCGGCCCGATGCCCATGAGGCTCGGCTCAACTCCGGCAAAGCCCCAATTCACCAAACGACCAATCGGCTTCAAACCGCGCTTCTCAGCGACTGCCGCCGTCGTCATCACCAGCGCCGCCGCGCCATCGACCATGCCGCTAGCATTGCCGGCGGTGATCGTTCCATCTTTTTTGAAATACGGAGCGAGTTTGGATAATCCCTCGGTGGTTGTCTCGGGACGTATGTGTTCATCTTGCGCATATTTTGTGACCGCGCCTTTTTTTCCGGGGATGTCGATCGGCACGACTTCTTCGATAAACTTGCCAGCATCCCATGCAGCCTTCGCGCGTTGTTGGCTCAAGAGCGCGTATTCATCAACTGCCTGACGCGATATTTTAAATTTGTCTGCAAGATTCTCCGCAGTCTGCGCCATCGTAAGCCCACACTGCGCATCAAGCAGCGATTCCCACAAATAATCTTCGAGCTTGCCGGAGTTGAGGCGCAGCCCCCAGCGCGCCCCGCGAATGATGTGCGGCGCTTGACTCATGCTCTCCGTTCCACCGGCGAGAACGAATTGCGCTTCGCCGAGCATTAACAATCGCGCCGCCTGGACAATGGCCTCGAATCCCGAGCCGCACAATCGATTGACGGTCAGCGCCGGAGTTTCTATGCGACAACCTGACTTCAAACCGATGTGACGCGAGATGTAAATCGCGTCTTGCGAAGTCTGCATCACGTTGCCAAAAATGACGTGCTCGATGTCGGCGGGATCGACTTTGGCTTTGGCCATCGCCGCTTTGGATGCGACCACACCCAGATCTGTTGCGGTGAACTCTTTCAAGCTGCCGCCGAAGGAGCCAAAGCCGGTGCGCACGCCGCTGAGAAAGACGACATCGTGATATTTCATTGAAGAACTCCTTATTTATCAAAAGGGAAGAATCACAAGATTATGAAGACGGCACTTTTGGACGACTTAAAAGAAAAGAGTTTTGCGGATGTTTAGACAGCAACCACTTTTTGCTGCTCGCTCACTTTCTCCTTCAGCCACTGATTGATCAACATCTCAATCGAGACCCCCTGCTTTTGGGCAATCTGAAGAATTTGCTGGCCGAGTGGATGCTCAATCGCGATGACTTCCTTCACATCATCCAAGCTATCTATGATGCGGACTCTGAAATTAGGCGATAACTCAAAATGAGCGGGGGTTGTCTTTAAGTCAGCTGTCGAATGGGTATCGAGCCATTCAGCGGCTTCTTCATATGAAGAGAATCTGGGTACCGTCTTACGTTTTGGCATATCGTTTTCTTTCGGTTTTGTTCAAATCACGGGCGCTGATGACCAATGCATCGTGGTTGAGTTTGTAAATGAAGAATACAACCAGATAACGTCCGGACATGGTTTGACCATACGCACCATATAAATCTTCCCCATCAATATCACCGTTTTCCACTTTCTGAAACTTGGGTTGGTTTTCAAAGACTTCGTAAACCTCATCTTCAAGCACCTGATGCTTGTGCCAGATTTTTTCTACGGTTGGTCTCAGTAACAGCGCTTCTCGAATGAACATGTTATTTGACCCCGATTTCGATCAAGACCAATCCGCCCAACCAATCTTTTCAAGGCCAACATACTAAGAAATGCTTTTCTAGGCAAGAACAAGTTTTTGGTCTTCTGCAACCCATCGCCTCACGCAATCGCTTCTGTTATAAACTCCCCACACTCCTTCGTCCCCAACTTCCCGCCACTGTCTGCCGTCACCCGATTTTCATCCACGGCTTTTTGGACGGCGGCTTCGACAGCTCGTGCAGCTTTATCATGACCCAGATAATCCAACGTCATCGCCGCAGTGAGAATGGCGGCAATGGGATTGGCTTTATTTTGCCCCGCCATGTACGGCGCCGAGCCGTGCACCGGCTCAAAAAGAGAAACTTGTCCCGGATGAATATTTCCCGAACCGGCCATGCCCAGCCCGCCTTGCAACATTGCGCCGAGGTCGGTAATGATGTCGCCCAGCATGTTTTCGGTAACGATCACCTGAAAATGCTCCGGCGATTTTACCATTTTCATCACCAGCGCATCGACGAAGTAATGATCTTTTTCTATTTCGGGATACTCGTCGCCGACTTTCTTGAAAACCCGCTGCCAAAGATCATGGCCGTAGCGTAGAACGTTGGATTTGTCGCTCATGGTCACGCGCAAGAGATTATGCGTTTTGGCGTATTCAAACGCGGCGCGAATGATGCGCTCGGTGCCTTTGCGCGTGTAGTAAGATTCCTGAGTTGCGACTTCATCGGGCGTGCCTTTTTTCAAAAAACCGCCGGCATTGACATACGGACCTTCGGTATTCTCGCGTAGCACCACAAAATTCACATCCTCTTTTGTTTTAGCTTTCAGAGGGCATAGCCGCTCGTGCAGCAGTTTCACCGGTCGAAGGTTGATGTAGAGATCGAGATCGAAGCGCATGGCGAGAAGAATCTCGCGGCCGTGGCGCATGTCGGGAATGCGCGGATCGCCGAGCGCGCCGAGGTAAATTGCCGCGTAGTTTTTTCGGAAGTCATCCATTTGTCCGGGCGGCAGGCTGACGCCGGTTTTCAAATAATGATCCGCGCCGAACGGGAATTCTTCGAGCTGCAGATTCAAACGATAAATGTCGTTGACTCGGCGAAACACTTTCACGGCTTCGCGCGTTACGTCGATGCCGATGCCGTCGCCGGGAATGATGGCGATTTTTTGCATGAGAGTCCTTATTTCAAAGAATTGGTTATACAATTTTAATCAAATGCTGTAGGACGACTGGGGTCCGAAAGATGAGCAGAAATTTCAGCTAAGTGCCGTTCGTTTGTGCGGTTTGATGATAGCGGCGGCAATTGATTGAAATCGAAAAAATCAACTGCAAGGGTTTCGTTGCTCGGGCGAGCCTGACCGCCGATAATTTCACAAAGAAAGACGATCTTGTAAGCGTAATAAAGCTCCAATGGCCGGCCCGTTCGGTTCGCATCATAGACGCCGATGACTTTCCTCGGCGCAACGTCGAAGCCGCTCTCTTCTCTCACTTCTCGAAAAATCATTTCCGACGGAGGCTCGCCAACATCCGCCCAGCCGCCGGGCAGACACCAGCGCTGATCCGACCACTCCTGAACGAGGAGAATTTTTCCATCGCGGATGATTGCGCCGCGCACGTCAACTTTGGGCGTGGCATAACCGCGCTGCGAAAGAAAGTCTTCCAACAACGCCTCCTTGAGAAGCGCAGTGTGTCCCGCAATAATTTCAGCGGCAATTTCCATCAAGCGGCGGTAGCGCTCGTTGTCGAATTCATTGGCGCTGAAGGTTAGACCGGATTGGCTCAACGCTTGAATTTCACGCGCCCACGCGAGCCAACGAGGCGAAGTGGAATCTGTCATCAATCATGCTTTCTTTATTTTTATAATAAGCAAAAGTGCTGCACTCAACACGTGCATTAAAAGAATCGGCACGAACCACGCTTAACGCATCATCAAAAACGATAACCAATGACGTTGGCGCGATTCATGACGACCTGCAAGCCTTCCCTTTTCAGCAAAAAATGCCCCCACTTTGATTTGCCAAGTAGGGGCATCGAAACTTTACCGCGGATGATTTTTTGATCGGCCAACCGCAAGACGCCCAACCGCGCCGCATACGGCATGGTCGGAAGCAGGTAGATCGGTTTCCGCCAATCGATCCGCAGGAAGATTACGTAACCTCGAGAGTTGATTTCTCAGAATACGGTTATACGGGCAAAACGTCTTTTCAAATTGGCGCGTCGAGAATTTAACGCCTCGTAGCCGTCGCCGGTTTTTTCGCGAATCCGGCGTAGAGGCCCCAACCCGCGATGACAATATGGATGATGTTATACATGGTGTTGAGGTGCAACATCAATCCAAAAGGATTGCCGCCGCCGACGCCAAAGAGGCCGAGCAACGTCACCAAGCCATAGACCGCGCCGAAGATTTGCGCCCCCAGGCGCTGGTTGCTCTCCGAGCCTTTGAAACCGAGATAGGCAAGCACCGCGCCGGAAAGAAGATGAACCAAATTGTGCGTGGTTGAAAAATGCAAGCCGAGCAGCTCGGTGTCGCCCATCAAAAAGCCGAGAATACCGACGACCACGAGCACCACGCCGACGATTTGCGAGAATGTCTTCGCCATAAGAATTTCCTCCTCTCAAAATGAGTTGAATGCAACGTCTCGTGACCTGCTACCTCCCGCGAGGGTTGTCAGGCATGATGAGGGGAAGGGCGTCTTACAAACTGCTCAAACAACGTGGCGAAATGCGGTTTTCGCTACTGCTTTGCCGGTGCACAATCTAACAAGATTCGGGAGAATGTCAAGAGCGCGTTGAATTTTTGCGCTGCGATAAGTGATTTTCACATGAAGCATTACCGAATCTCTGAAAATCAGAATTGCACTTGCAAATGACGAATTTGCGGATTTGTTTTCTAATGAAGAAAGTGGGCGAACTGACTTTGCTTTGATAAAAAACAACCTGCGAATTTACGGCGCAGATAATGCCGGCGGTTGGCATCTTCATCCCTTTGAAGATCCAGCGCGCCACGAGCCGCTCGAAGGTCCAATGTCGATCATGGAGTTTATACAAACTATCGAGCTTCGTTACCGGCAATCTTAAAAGAGTGCTAACCTTAAACTCAACGATGATGTCTATCTCTTCGGCCTCACGAATTCGCCGCTCCTTCCCCCACTTTTTTTGATTAAACAAATATCGCCGATCACCATCATTTTGTCAACCGCCTTGCACATGTCGTAAAGCGTCAATGCCGCGACGCTGACGGCCGTGAGCGCTTCCATTTCCACGCCGGTTTTGCCGGTGCAGCGCGCGGTCGCTTCGATTTCAATTCCATCTACCTGCAAAGATAATTTCACATCAACAAAGTCCAAACCGAGTGGATGGCATAGCGGAATCAACTCGGCGGTTTTCTTCGCAGCAAGGACGCCGGCGAGGCGCGCCGCTTCAAACGCATTGCCCTTCGGCAACGCATTTTTCTTGAGCAGCCGCAGCGTTTCTTTTTTCATAAATATCTTGCCACACGCCACGGCCTCGCGAACAGTGATTGCCTTTGCGCCCACGTCCACCATGCGTGTTGTGCCATCGGCGCTGAGGTGCGTCAACCGTCTATTCGCCGAAGAACTCCCGGCAGAAGGGGAGGACATTTTCTTGCGATGAGTGTTTTTCATTTTTCATATTCCCGCAAACCGATCACTGAATACTGTTTACTGAACACTGACTACCGATTCTGTGGGCTGAGACATTTTCAAAAGTTTTCCATTGCTTTTCTGCGCGCTGGCGTTTATGTTTTGAAAAATTCATCCGGAGAGAACGATGCAATTCGGCACCGTGAAAAAATGGGATGCGACCAAAGGCTTCGGCTTCATCACCACTGACGATGATGAAGAATTATTCGTGCATACGAGCGACGTCGATGTTAGTGTTCCTGGGCGCAAGCTCAAAGTCGGCCAACGTGTTGGCTTCGACGTGGTGCGCGAAATGAAGGGCGACAAGGCCGTCAGGGTGCGCCTCGCGAAATAAAGGTTATCGTCGAAGCCGCTTTCGTTTCGCGAAAATTTTAACTGGCGCGTTTTCAATCACGTTCGTTGGGGGGCGCAACTTGACTTCGGCGAGCTCAGTCGAACCGAAAGTTGCGCCACTATTGGCAAGATAAGAAACTCTTCGCGGCTGTGCAAGCATTGTCTCGTTGAAAAATGTAAATAGAATCTGGATAAAGCAATGGCCTTGAGAGTCGAGGCGGTCAATTCAACACTCGTAAATACTGAAAGAGTAAAAGTCGTCTTGCGTCTCTTGCTTGCCGGCGTCTTTATTTTCTCGGCGATCTCGAAGCTGTTGAGTGTCGGGCTTTTTGAAATCACCATCGTTGAACAAGGCATTTTCTCGACGCGAGCACAGGCCGCCTATCCGGCGCGGTTGCTGATCGCTTTCGAGTTTTTTCTTGGCGCTTCGTTGCTCTTTCCATTTTTCCTGAAGAAAGTTTTTCTCCCGCTCACTATTGCAACTTTGGCAGCATTCACTCTGTTACAAGTTTATCAATCGATCTTTGGTGGGCAAACCGAAGACTGCGGCTGTTTCGGTGAATTGATCAAAATGTCGTCAACCGAGTCGTTATTGAAGAATATCATTCTGCTTGGCTTGAGCCTTTATCTTTTTCGTGCAACTCGCGAGGAAAAACGCAACACCGCCATTCCGTTGAGTCTTGCGGTGGGAAGTATTGCCGCCGTGTTGTTGATCGCGCCAGTTCGAGAAAATCATGATGGAAAATTTGCGAAGTATACAAAGTTTGAAGGAGCGGGTCTCGTTGACTTGTCGAGCGGCAACAAACTCGTTGCCGTGTTTAACGCCGACTGCGAGCATTGCCAGGAAGCCGCGCGTGAGCTTGGCGCGTTGGCGACGAAAAGCGTGAGCTTTCCGGAAATCTATGTGCTGATGTTCAGCGAAAACGATTCTGCGATTTCCGCATTTTCAAAAAAGACCGATACAGATCATCCGTACCACCTGATTGCCGAGGACGAATTTTTCGAGCTGATCGGCAACAGCCCGCCGCGAATTTACTGGTTGCAAGACGGTAAAATCAAAGCGCGCTGGGACGATGAGTTTGCAAAAAATATTCTCACAGCTTTTAATATTCAAACCAGCGACAACTCGTAATTCAAAAATGGAGGAACAGCTATGAAGATCAGACCCGTGTTGGCGCTAATACTCGTGTTCGCCGCTGCCATCTCTCTCAACGTTCGCGCTGATGACGGCGTGAAAGGACCAAAGATACAATTGGTGGAATCCAGCTACGACTTCGGAACCACCGTGCAAGGCACCCAGGTTAAACATATTTTCAAATTCAAAAACGTCGGCACCGACACGCTGAAGATCGAGCACGTGAAGACCTCCTGCGGCTGCACCGCAGCGTGGGAAAGCTCGAAAGTTATTCCGCCGCAAAAAGAAGGGCAAATCGAAGTCGCTTTCAACACCGGATCGGTCTTGGGAAAGGCGTCGAAAACTGTTTTCATTTTTTCCAACGACGTTGAATCGCCGAAGCGATCTGTCGTCATTCATGGCATGGTGGAGGCGAAGAAAACAGAAGAGACGAAGAAGTAGGCGATTTTTATTTTCAAAGAACGGCTTACTCCTTTGGTAAACGCTTTCGGGAGTATAAATAAAATCTTAGCATCAAAAAACAAAGACAGGAGCACCGGATTACTCCGATCGCGTCGATTTAATCCGTGTAATCGGCTCGACTGAGCTTGTCGAAGTCAGAGAAATCCGTTGCTCTGTTCGGCGTGGGCTCGTCCGAGATAGGCATGAAGAAAATTGCCGCTTGACTTTTGAGCGATGATCCCTCAAATTCACCGCCAACGTATTTCCCTTCTTCCATTTTGAATTCCTTTCGCGACTTGTTTGATTTCACTATCGGTGCTGCGTGTTTGAATCTGCGTGATGATAAGACTTTTTTTCGTTGAGGAGATTCTGAAAAAATGAATGAGCAACAAGACAAATCTCTACAAGAACGCGTTGCGCGGCTGGAAGCTACCGTTGTAGAGCTTCAAGCCATGCTGCAAAAAATCAACGATGCGCTGCCGAAGAGTAACGAGCCGGTTTCGGCATCGACAGCTTCAGCACAACCGCTTGCCAGCGCGCCCCCGATCAACTTAAATCTCGGCACACCGCTGCCAAAGAAAAGCGCGAAAGCCTTCGAGCTGCCGGAACAAATGCGCTCGAACGAATACTGGCTCAACAAAATCGGCATCGGGCTTCTGCTCTTCGGCGTTGCGTTCTTGTTCAAATACTCCATCGATCAAGGCTGGCTGACCCCGCCGGTGCGCGTTGCTTTCGGTTTGGCGCTCGGCGTCGCCCTGATTGTTTTAGGCAGCCGCATCTATTCGCAACGCCGGCACTTCAGCCAAGTGCTCATCGGCGGCGGCATCGCGACGTTTTACATCACCGGGTTCGCGACGTTTCAAATTCTGGCGCTGGTCTCCCATCCGGTCGCCTTCGCGTTTATGGTTTCAGTGACCGTGCTGGCATTTATTCTCTCGTTGCGACAGGACGGGGCTGCGCTTTC
>Ga0247727_10005445_pt1 | contig 25869 bp, 27 predicted proteins | sample WisWelCaveWW1625_FD_202498 | JGI IMG/M metagenome (GOLD analysis project Ga0247727, IMG submission 202498) | Biofilm microbial communities from Wishing Well Cave, Virginia, United States - WW16-25 | ecosystem: Environmental > Aquatic > Deep subsurface > Groundwater > Cave microbial mat | place...
TCGCATGCGGTTCCCTCCTGTGAAATGGCTTGCATCGTGGCTCCCAGCTTACTCGTCGTCGAGTAGCCTCAGGAGGGGGCCTTCATGAGTATCAACAGCATGCAGCGGACGGCGCTGCGCGCCGCTGCTGATGCCGGGTGTTGGGCGGACGACATCGAACATGCCTATCAAGGTCGGTGAAGTCGAGGCGCTCTTCCGGTACCCAGTAAAGTCCATGAGCGGTGAACTTCTCGAGGTCGCCGACTTGGGCTGGCACGGTCTTGACGGCGACCGACGGCTGGCCTTTCGTCGGGCTGACGATCGAGGCGGTTTCCCATGGCTGATTGCCTCCAAGCTTCCGGAGCTGATTCTCTTTGCTCCACGGCGGCGAGGGCCCGCCGTCACTGGAAACCTCCCCACCCACGTTCGCACGCCAGAAGGAGAGGAGCTTGCTGTTTTCGGCCAAGAATTGGCGACGGAAGTCGGTCGCCGCCATGGTTTGCCGGTCGAGATGGTGCACCTCAACCGTGGCATCTTCGACGAAGCGAGCATCTCGCTGATTACGTCCACCACGGTCGGTGAAATCGGCCGGCTCGCGGCGCAGCGCCCCGACGTGCGAAGATTCCGACCGAACGTCCTGATTGCATCATCGCGATCAGTGTCGTTCGAGGAGGACGAGTGGGTAGGGGGCGTCCTCTCGTTCGGAGAAACCAACGAGGCCGCCGCCATCTTCATCACGAATCGCGACGAGCGCTGCTCCATGGTGAACTTCGACCCAGACTCGGCGCTCCCCGCCGCCGAAGTGCTCAAGGCGATAGTTCGGATGAGGGACAACAAGGCCGGGGTCTACGGCACCGTCACTCGACGCGGTCGCCTCGCGGTGGGGCAGTCCGTATTCTTCGAGTCGGCGGCCGAGCATCGCGAGCACTTGTGAATCGATCGGCATCTCATGCGGTAGGCGCCGCCCAACAACGGCATTAACCTGTCGGCGGCGACAGGTTGGCAGCGTGTTCTCTGACTCGGCGCTCGCCGCCGGCGGCTGAAGCCGGGCCGGACACATGCAGCGGGACGAACGAAAATCGAGAGCTGCGATGAGGGTGCACAGGATTGGCGTCACCAGCGTGTTATTGCTTCACCTGCCTCTTGCTATTGCCTGCGGCGCCAAGCGGCTCACGCCATCATGGCCGGAGCGAGGATTACTGGTCTACATATCCAAGGAACTCCATCCAGACTTTGGTAATGTGTCTTCTGGTGTGGATTTCCCGAATCCCCAGCCGGACAAGGGCACCGTGGACCCCAGAATCGTGGAGCCCAGGGTAGGTTCGAATCCCCTTGGCTCAAGTCTGTCAGCCTGCGAGCCAGTTGAGGTTCGCGCGGTGAACAAGACCTCATTGCGAGTCAAGTGGTCGGGAGATAGCCGGTACTCATCCACACTGAACGGAGATTGGAGCGCCATCGTTCACCAATCCAAGGAAGAGTGTTTGGATCGCTTGAAGGCGCTGAAGCGAGCACCGTAACTCCACGTCTTGTTGAGCAGCCCGCTAACCGCCGCATTCAGGCGTCGGCGGGCGGGCTGAGACGTACCGGACCTCGCGACGGGCGCGCGCCCGCCGCGCCTGAGGCGGAGCGTCCAGCGGGACGGAGCATCGCTTGACCATGCGAGGCAATTAGATGTACCTTTAGACGTACTTCTGGAGGGTACACTGATGCCCAAGGTCCCGAACATCATCCCCGTTACCGATCTCCGACAGGACGCAGCAGCGGCGCTCAAGCGTCTTCAGGTCTCCAAGCAACCGGTAGTCATCACCCAACGGGGCAGGGCGGCGGCAGTTCTCATGAGCATGGAAGAGTATGAGCGGGGTGAGCACGAGCGGCAGTTGCTGCGCCTCATTGCTCGGGGTGAGCAGGAGATCGCGCGAGGGAAGGGATTCGACCTCGACGCGGTGCTAGCGGAAGCCGACTCGCTGCTAGGAGGAGGTCCGCGGTGAAGGTGCGGTTCACGCCCTCGGGGCGGCCGCAATTCCTCACGGCGATCGCTTACATCCAGAGATATAATTCGCAGGCGGCGTTGAGATTCCGCAACCGGGCAGAGAAGACGCTGCGGAGACTTATTCGCTACCCGAAATCGGGCAGGCTCATCCCTGAGTTCCCGGATCTTCCTTTTCGAGAGGTCGTTGTCCCTCCGTATCGATTCTTCTACCGGCGGGAAGGCAAGGTAATCTGGGTGGTGGCGGCCTGGCATGACGCGCAGATACCCAAGGAGCCTGCAAGGAAGGCTGGACGTCCAACAAGCCGCCGCTGAAGCTGACGGTCTGCCATGTCACTCCCGGTGCTTCCGCGCGGGTCGCGCCAAGGCAGCCCGCGGCTTGGCGGTAGCGTTCGTGACGAGGCCACAGATGAACGACAAGGCCGTGACCGGCTGGCTTGATCTAGCTCCGGCTTGCCTCGATTCCACCATCAGATTTCTGCGCCAGACCCGCACTGCATTTGCCGGTTGTTCAATGGCCGGGAGGGTATCACCCGATCTCACGTCGATTCTCGTGGGAGGAATTGTACTGTCGTATTTGATTGCCGATGGCTCTAGAACCTGCCTGACTGAGGTCGGCGTATGACATCGTCCCGAGTAGGCCGTCTTGCGAGCATCCTGGGCATCGTCACGGCATTCCTCGCCTGGACTGCCGCCGCCGTGGCCTACACGCGCACGGGGCAGATCCGCTGGTCGCTCCTGGCGGCGGGCGTCTTCTTTGCCGTGCTCCCGTTCGTCGGGCGCGGCGCGCGGCCCGGCTCGCCGCCGGAATGAAGGGTGGGCGGAGCGGCGCCCTACTGCCGCACAGGGCGCGCCAGGGGAGCCGGTAGTTCTCCTCGCGAGGCGGCCCTCCGCGCGCGCAGGTACGCGCCCCGGGGTTGACCCGCACGTCATGCGTACGCCTGGATCCAGTATCCTTTCGCGGGTGGGGGTCCTTCTTGAGTGACGTCACGAAGCGGATCGAGGCACCGCCGCCGGCGGCGGACCTCGCCCCGCGCGGCGCCAGGACAGGCCTCCTCGCCCGCACGTGTGGTTTCCTTCTGAGCACCGCATTCGTGGTGACCTCCCTTCATCTCGCCCGGGAGCGGAGCCCGGGCGAAGCGGTCGACGGGATGGTCTCCAGCCTCTGGTTCACGCTCACTTTCCTGGCCGGCGGGGTCGCGACCTGCTTGGCGACGGGATCCAGGGGAGGTGATGACCGTGGGCATGGCCTGCGTGACGGGCTCGCCGGCGGCGCGGCGGGCGTCGTCACATGGACCGCTGTCGCGCTGTTCTGGGCCCTCCCGGTATGGGGGGCGTTGCGGCACGCCCGTGACTGGGCCTTCGCGATCAACTCGACGGGCATGGCCCTCGCGGGCGCTGTCGTGGTGCTCCCCGCGGCGCGCGGCAGGCGATCGTCATGACACGGGTCGCGCACCTGAACCGGCAGGCGATCGTCGCCCGCGTCGATGGGCATGCCTCATGACCAAGAGCCGGATGGAGGCTTTCAGTGATGGGGTCATCGCCATCATCATCACGATCATGGTGCTCGAGCTGCGGGTGCCGCACGACGCCAGCCTCGAGGCGCTCGGGCCGCTGGTGCCGGTCATCCTGAGCTACGCCCTGAGCTACGTGTTCCTCGGCATCTACTGGAGCAACCACCATCATCTCCTGCAGGCGACGAAGCATGTGGACGGCCGCATCCTGTGGGCGAACCTGCACCTGCTGTTCTGGCTGTCGCTGATCCCGTTCGTCACGGGCTGGATGGGGGAGAACCGCTTCGCCGCATGGCCGGTGGCCCTCTACGGCGTCGTGCTGCTGCTCGCCGCGATCGCCTACTTCCTCCTGACGCAATCCCTGATCGCGTTGCATGGCAGGGACTCGGTCATCGCGGCGGCGCTCGGCAGGGATTTCAAGGGGAAGATCTCGGTCGTGCTGTACGCGGTGGCGCTGCCGATCGCGTTCCTGAACCCGGGCGTCGCGTGCGCGGTGTACGTGCTGGTGGCGGTGATGTGGCTCGTGCCCGACCGGCGCATCGAAAGGACGCTGCCGCGCGACGGGGCCGGCCGCCCGGGCGCCGAGTGATGCACCCGCGCGGGGTTGTTCCGGGGGCGGTGCTCATGCTGGCGGGTGCGCTCATGGTCACCTCGCCGGTGGTCGCCGCCGGGGGGACCCGACCGACCGCGTCCGGCGATTCGGCCGCCGCCGGCGATAGCGCAGATGCGACGCAGACAGCCGCGGGGCTGGCGCGCTTCAAGGCATGGCTCGACCACACCTACCCCGGATACGGCTGCGACGAGGGTCCGGCCCGGTTCGCGAACGCGAAGGTCGCGGCGGCCTATCCCGGGGAGCGCTTCTACTACGTGCTGACCTACACGCGCGGCATCCGGCCGCCCTATGCGAATTCGCTGTCGCGCGTCGTCCGGATCGGAGGCGGCGGCGAGGGAGGTGCCGGCGCGGCTGGCGGCGGTGGGATCGGCGTGCTCGACGCGGCGTCCATCGGGAGTTTCAGTCCCGGGCTCGTCAGGGTCACCTCGGCGCCGCTCGCGCGCCGCGCGGCCGCGGCGGTGCTGGTGCTCGCCTTCGGCGACCCGGGCGAGCGGCGCTGGCGGTTCGACGAGAACCTCGTCGAGATCGCGAAGAGCCGGAAGCGCTGGCTGTGCTCCTACCGGCACGACGACTATCACATCTCCCAGGTGGAGTTCGACCGGTCGGGCACGCTCGTGGCGATCCGCGGCAACGCGCCCCCGGTCCCCTGAACCCGAAAGGAAGGTCACCATGTCCCGTCGTCACCGCGAAGGGCATCGCACCGGGCGCATCGGCTGGCTGCGCGCCGCCGTCCTGGGCGCCAACGACGGCATCGTCTCGACCGCCAGTCTCGTCGTCGGGGTCGCGGCGGCCGCGGCGGGACGGGGCGAGGTCATGCTGGCGGGGGTCGCCGGCCTGGTCGCCGGGGCGATGTCGATGGCGGCCGGCGAGTATGTCTCGGTCGGCTCCCAGGCCGATACCGAGCGCGCCGAGCTCGAGCGCGAGAGCCGCGAGCTGGCCGCCGACGGACCGGCGGAGACCCGGGAGCTGACCGCGATCTACATCGGCCGCGGGCTCGAGCCCGGGCTGGCGCGTCAGGTCGCCGAGCAGCTCATGGCCCACGACGCCCTCGGCGCCCACGCGCGGGACGAGCTGGGCATCACCGCGATCCAGGCCGCACGGCCGGTGCAGGCCGCCGTCACGTCGGCCTGCGCCTTCGCGGTCGGCGCGGCGCTGCCGCTCCTGACCGTGGCGCTGGCGCCCGAGGGACGGATCATCCCGATGGTCTCGGCCGCCGCGCTCGGCTTCCTGGCCGTCCTGGGCGGCCTTGCGGCGCGGGCGGGCGGGGCGCGCGCCGCGACCGGCGCGCTGCGCGTGACGTTCTGGGGCGCCCTCGCCATGGCGCTGACCGCCGGCATCGGCGCCCTGTTCGGTCGCGTCGTCTAGCCCTTCGGGTGGCCGGTGTCGGCCAACCGACGCGATTGCGGGATTGTCCGCCACGCAAAGCGCCGTTGTCGGGTCGCGCCGCCGACCGTATAATCCGGGCACCCCGACGATGACGACGAAACCGTCCCTACCCGCATTCCTGGCCGCGGGCGCGCTGCTGGCGGCGTTGCCGGCCGGAGCCCTTTCGGCCGAGATCGCCGTCCTGCGCAACGGCCGCTCGATCGAGGTGACCGGTTACCGGCTCGACGGCGACCGTCTGATATTGAAGATGACCGGCGGCGGGGAGATGGCCCTGCCCGTGTCCGAGGTCGCCGAGATCCGCCGCCAGCCCGATGCGCCGGCGGGCGACGCGGCGGCGCCGCCCCCGGGTGCGCCCGCGGCGCCGGCGCCGATGCCCGACCCTGCCGCCGCGGACGCCGGTCCCGCCGCCGCGCCGGGCGGCACGCGCGCGGCGGCCCCGGGCGAGGGCGGCGCCGACGCGCCCCTCCTGCCGATCGGCGGCGTGTTCGAACGCGCCGCCCTGGAATCGATGGCGGCGGCCATCGCCCGCCGGCACGGGGTCGACGAGACGCTCGTGAACGCCGTGATCACGATCGAGTCGCGCTACAACCCCTTCGCCGTGTCGCCGCGCGGCGCCATGGGACTGATGCAACTCATGCCGAAGACCGCGACGCGATTCCAGGTGGACAACGCCTTCGACCCGGAGCAGAACGTCGACGGCGGGGTGCGCTACCTCAAGGAGCTGCTCGAGCGCTACAGCGGCCAGGTGCGGCTGGCGCTCGCGGCGTACAACGCCGGCGAGGAGGCGGTCGAGCGTCACAGCGGCATCCCGCCCTACCGCGAGACCGTCGACTACGTCAGGAAGGTGCAGCGGCTGGCGCGCCGCTGAGGCCCGCCGGCGCCCTCACGGGGCGCACAGGGCGGCGTTCTCCCCCTTCTTTCCCAGCTCGAAGCGGGCCCGATCGGCGGCGCGGAAGCGTCGCGTGGCGATCGCCTTGTCGAAGTGGCCAATCGCCGCCGCGGCGTCGCCCGACCCCTTGAGCGCCAGCCCGAGGTAGAGATGGACCGATCCGGCGAGCCAGGGCGGCGATTCCCGCGGCAGCAGGTCGGCCGCAGTTTCGAGGATCGGCGCCGCCTCGGCGGCGCGCCCGGCATCGATGAGGCGCCGGCCCGCGAGCAGGCGGCCCGCCGCCGCCATGCCGTCGCCCTCCGGGGCCTCGGGTGCGCCGGCGGGCCCCGACGCGGGCATCGTCAGGGCGCCGCGGCGCGCGGCGATCTCCGCCGCGAGACGTCGCGTGACCCGCTGCAGCCCCTCGCTCGCCGGCGCCTGCTCGCCGGCGGCGCGCGCGAGGGCCGTCTCGGCCTCGTCGAGCCGCCAGTCGCCGGCCAGCGCCTCCGCGAGGCCGAACCCGAGCCAGCGGCGCTGCCGCGACGCCTCGACACCGGCGCCGCCGGCGTCCGCGAGCGCGCTCTCGAGGGTCGCCGCGGCGGCGCCGTAGCGCGCCAGTCGGACCTGCTGGTCGCCGATGGCGGCGCGAATCAGGGAAGATCCGCCGGTCTCGTCGAGCGCCACATCGAGGTGCGCCAGGGCGTCGTCGTAGGCCTGCTGGTAGCGGTCGGCGCAGACCATGCCGAGGAGGAGGCGGCCGTCGGTCCGCAGCGGCCCGCGGCCGGAGGCGACCTTGCGTATCTGCGTGAGACCCAGCGGGGCATCGCCGCCCGGCATGAAGAACAAGAGGCGCATCCCTTTGACGATGAGGGGCACGCGGTCGGCGTAGTAGTTCAGCGCGCCCATGCCGAACAACGCCTGCTCGCGCGCCGGGTCGATCGCCAGGGCCTGCTCGAGCGCCTTCTTGCCGCGGCGGGCCTGCTGGCCCGAACGCCAGTAATTGCCGCGCAGCGCCTCGACATGCGCGCGGAGGATCGCGCTCCCCCCGAGCGTGGCGAGCGCGTCGACGTCGCGCGGTGTCGCGTCGAGGCGCGCCTCCGACACGTTCACGGCGGCGGCGTAGGCGTCGTCGAAGGCGTTGTCGGGAGCAGCGGCGGGGCCCTCGGCGAACAGGCCCTGCCACCAGCGCGCGAAGACCGGGTAGAAGAGCGGCCCCGGCGCGCCGGGGTCGGCGGCGGCGGCGCGCCGGAAGTCGTCGAGGGCGCGGCCGTACTCCCCGCGGTGCAACGCCTTGAGGCCGGAGGCGATGGCCGGGTCGCCGGCGTCGGCGGGCCCGGTCGGGGCGGCCGGCGCCGCGGCCGGGTGTGCGCCGGGGGGCGGGGCTCCAAGCGCGCTCGACGCGCCGCCGCCGATGGAGGCGGCGATCGCCGCGGCCGCCACGAGCGCGGCTGCGCGCCCGTGCGGCCTGCGCTCCGGCCGGCGGGCGCGCGGGTCGGGCGTGCGGGACCGGTCCATGATGGCCAACTCTAGGGAGCGCCGGGCCGTCTGGCAAGTGCGGGGGCGGCGGCCGGCCGCCGCCGGCTTACAATGCACGTCACCGCCGCTGCCACTTTTGTCGCGATCCTCCACACGGCCGCTCGATCACCCTTCCGAAACCGCGCAACCGCCCTGCCTGCCGCGTTTGCGGCGAGGGCGCCGGGGCGGCCGTGGAATGCTTCTTGCCTCACTTCTGGACACGATGCCGATGACCGGAGGATCGCGATGACCCGCAAGGCAAACCTGCTCGTTCTCGACGGCGATGCCGCGTTCGTGCGTTTTCTCGAGGTGGCGCTGGGGCCGGCCGGCCACCAGGTGACCGCCGTCGCCCAGGAGGGCGCCGCCCTCGAGCACGTGCGCTCGCGCGCTTTCGACCTGGCGATCGTCGATCTCGATCGTCCCGGATCGGGAGCGCCGTTCCTCGCGGCGATGAAGAGCGCCTCGCAGGAGACCCCCGTGGCCGTCGTCGGGGCGCGTCTCGACGTCGACCTGGTGATCGGGGCGATGCGCGGCGGCGCCTGGGACGTGCTGCGCAAGCCGATCGCCGTCGACGACATCATCCGCCTCGCCGATCGCGCCGCGCGCATCAAGGATCTCGGCTCCGAGCGCCGGCGCACCGCCGAGGAGCTGCAGTCGGAGCGCGCCCGGAATGCCGAGCTGCGCCGCAACCTCCAGGGGCAGCACGCGTTCGCGTCGGTCCTGGGCCGCAGCACCAAGATCCAGCAGATCCTCGACACGCTGCGCGAGGTCACCGCCACCGACTCGACCGTGCTGGTCATGGGCGAGAGCGGCACCGGCAAGGGGCTCATCGCCCGCATCCTGCACTACAACTCCCCGCGCGCCGCCGGTCCGTTCGTCGAGGCCAACTGCGCCGTCTACTCGGAGGGCATCCTGCACTCGGAGCTGTTCGGTCACGAGAAGGGGGCGTTCACCGGCGCCCTCAAGCAGAAGAAGGGGCGCTTCGAGCTGGCCGACGGCGGGTCGATCTTCCTCGACGAGATCGGCGATCTGACCCCGGCCACCCAGCTCATGCTCCTGCGCTTCCTGCAGGAACGCCGATTCGAGCGGGTCGGCGGCGAGGAGACGCTGCACGTCGACGTGCGGGTCATCGCCGCCACCAACAAGAACCTGGAGGAGGGGATGGAGCGCGGCAGTTTCCGCAACGACCTCTTCTACCGCCTGAACGTGATCCCCCTGCAGATCCCGCCGTTGCGCGAGCGCGGCGAGGACATCCCGATCCTCGGCACGGAGTTCCTCGATCGCTTCGCGCAGAAGCTCGGCAAGCCGCTGCGCGGTTTCAGCGACGAGGCGCTCGAGGCGATGACCCGCTACTCGTGGCCCGGCAACGTCCGCGAGCTCGAGAACGTCATCGAGCGCACCGTCGTCCTGGCCAAGGGCGCGCGCCTCGAGCTCGCCGACCTGCCGCCGAACCTGCGCGACACCGCGGGGCCGGCGGGGGATTCGCGCCTGTCGCTCCTCGAGCACGAGCGGCTCTACATCCTGAGGACGCTCGCCGAGTGCAAGTGGAACAAGAAGCTGGCCGCCTCGCTCCTGGGCATCAACCGGAGCAGCCTGTACAGCAAGCTCCGCAAGCACGAGATCGCGCGGGGCAGCGCGCTCAACTGAACACGCATGCCCGCCGCCGCGCGGCGGCCGGGCGCGGGCACCGGGTGCGATGCGCGACGTGAATCGGGGCGTCATCCTCTACATCGGCGCCACCATGGCGGCGGCGGCCGCCATCTCCCTGCATGTCTTCCTCGGCGGCGCGATCGCCTGGAGCACGACCCTCGCGGCGCTGGCCGCCATCGGCGCCGTCGTCGCGCCCCACGCGGTCCACCTCGGGATGCGGGTGGAGATGTCGATCTCCCACCCCTTCATCCTCGCGACGCTGATCCTGTTCGGCGAGCGCGAGGCGGTGCTGGTGTCGGTGGTCTGCATCGGCAGCCTGTGCCTGTTCCGCACGCCGCGCATGGCGCTGTACCGCGCGGCGTTCAACATTTCGTCGTTCGTGATCACCACCTGGCTGACTGCCGAGACCTACATGGGATTCGGCGGGATCCCCGGCCGGCTCCGGGACGGCGAGGCGATCGTGCCGCTCATGCTGGCGACCCTCGTCTTCTACCTCGCCAACACCTACGGCATCTCGGGCGTGGTGAGCCTGTCCAACCGCATGAACCTTTTCGCGGTCTGGCAGGAGAGCTTCCTGTGGTCGGCGCCGTCGTTCCTGGCCGGCGGTTCGGTGGCGCTCGGCATGGCCTACTTCCTCGATCGCTTCGGCATCGGCTCCTTCCTGCTGTCGCTGCCTTTCTGCGTCCTCATCTACTATTCGTACAAGCTCTACCTCGAGAAGCTCGAGGAGCGCCGCCAGCACCTCAAGGACATCGAGCAGATGAACGCCGATCTCGAGCGCAAGGTGCGCGAGCGCACCCAGGAGCTCGAGATCGTCAACCAGAAGTTGCAGGCGTCCAACGAGGAGCTGCAGCGCGCCAACTCGCTGAAGAGCGAGTTCCTGGCGAACATGTCGCACGAGCTCAGGACCCCGCTCAACGCGATCATCGGCTTCTCGGAGCTCCTCCTCGACCGCACCTACGGCGACCTCACCGCCGATCAGCGCGGCTATTCGGTCGACATCCTGAGCAGCGGGCGGCACCTGCTGGCGCTCATCAACGACATCCTCGACCTGTCGAAGATAGAGGCCGGCAAGATGCGCCTGGCGCGCGAGGTGTTCGAGATCGGCGCCGTGGTCGAGGAGGCGATGGCGCTCCTGCGCGTGGAGGCGGCGCGCAAGGGGATCGACCTCGTGTCGCGGGTTGACGAGCCCTACGCGGTGCTCGACGCCGATCGCAGCAAGGTCAAGCAGGTGATGTCGAACCTGCTGAGCAACGCCGTGAAGTTCAGCCCGCCCGGCGGCCGCGTCGCCCTCACCACCGCGCGCGCCGGCGACCGCCTGCTGATAGACGTGGAGGACAGCGGGATCGGCATCCACCCCGACGATCAGCAGCGGATCTTCGAGGCATTCACGCAAGTGGACGGCTCGCTGGCGCGCCAGTATCAGGGGACCGGGCTGGGCCTGACGCTGGTGAAGCGGTTCGCCGAGATGCACGGCGGACGGGTGACACTGGTCAGCGAGCCCGCGACCGGGAGCCGGTTCACGGTCGAGATCCCCGGCCTGCGGCCGGCCGATGCGCTCGCCGCCGAAGGGCGGGCGGCGGAGATCCGCCGCGCGCGCGGCGTGCGGGAGCCGGACCCCGCCGTGGCGCCGCGCGGCGTCGAGGCGTCCCTCGTCGGGGCGGCGGCCGCGCCGGCCGCGGGCGCCCCGCCCGCCGCGGGCGATCTCGTTTTCGTCATCGAGGCGAACGTCGCCAACCTTCGCCTGATGCGCGACCTCCTGAGGTCGCGCGGCCATCGGGTCGCCGCGGCATCGACGGGCGAAGAGGCCCTCGAATCCTTGAAGTTCCTCAAGCCCCGTCTCATATTGATCGACATCCAGCTTCCGGGCATGGACGGGCTGCAGGTGGCACGCCAGCTCAAGGCCAGGCCCGGGACGCGGGAGATCCCGATCGTCGCCCTCGCGACGGACGCGATGAAGGGCGACCGGGAGCGGGCGCTGGAGGCGGGGTGCAGCGGATACCTGATCACGCCGTTCGGGTCGACCGAGTTCCTGGATCTGGTCGCGTCCCTGCTTGCGGCGGGCCCCGGACGGTCCGCCCCGGCGCTGGAGGCGCGCGGGTGAGGAGAATGCGATGACCGAGCCGCGCGGCGCCGCCGCGTCCATCCTGGTGGTTGACGACGACCAGCGGAACGTCAGGCTGGTCGAGTCCATCCTGAAGACGCACGGCTACACGGTTCTGCAGGCCTACGACGGCGACGAGGCGCTTCAGGTCGTGCAGGAGCGGCCGCCCGACCTGCTGCTGCTCGACGTCATGATGCCGAAGATGTCCGGGTTCGAGGTCTGCCGGACGCTCCGGGCCCGCCCCGAGACGCAGCTCCTGCCGATCATCATGATCACCGCCCTCAACGGGCTCGAGGACAAGGTGCAGGGTCTCGAGCTCGGGGCCGACGATTTCCTGACCAAGCCGATCAACCGGACGGAGCTGATCGCCAAGGTGCGCTCGATCCTCCGCGTCAAGAGTCTCCAGGATGAAATCGAGCGCCAGCGCAAGGCGCTCGAGGCGGCGAACCGCGAGCTCCTCACCATCCAGCGCTTCAAGGAATCGATGAGCCAGATGGTGGTGCACGACCTCAAGAATCCCCTGGCGGGGATCATGGGGAACATCCAACTGATCCAGATGCAGGGGATGCAGCTGCCGCCGGGGCGCCTCGGCGAGCTGCTGCAGCGCAGCCTCGACAGCGCGCGGCAGATGGCGCGGATGATCCAGAACATCCTCGAGGTCGCGAAGCTCGAGGAGCAGAAGATGCCGCTGCAGCGCGAGGCCGTGAACCTGGCGGAGGTGATCGCCGAGCAGACCGCCGAGCTGATGAGCCTGAGCGCCCGGGACGGCGTGCGCATGGAGAGCCTGGTGGCCGACAGGCTCCCTCACGTATACGCCGACCGCGCGCTGCTCGGCCGGATCCTCGCCAACCTGCTGAGCAACGCCTTCAAGCACACCCCCGCGGGCGGCCGCATCGTGGTCGAGGCCCGCCCGGACGGCGGCGAGGTGCTCCTGAGCGTCAGCGACACGGGGGAGGGGATCCCCGAGGATCTGCTGCCCTACATCTTCGAGAAATTCGTCGCCGGCGGGAAGGACGACAGGCGCCGGCAGTCGTACGACTCCGGTCTGGGTCTGACATTCTGCAGGCTGGCGATCGAATGCCACGGCGGCCGCATCGGCGTGAAGAGCCGCACGGGCCAGGGGACCGTGGTCTCGGTGACCCTGCCGCGGCACGACGGCGCGGCGCGGGCGGCGGCGTAGGGGCATGACCGCCGCCGCCGCCCCCGCCACCGGCCAGCCGCGCACGCTGCGGGGCCACTGCGCTCCGCCGGCGCTGGCGGAGCTCATCCGCGACCTCTACCTCGAGGAGCGCAGCGGCACCCTCGTGATCAGCCGCAGCGGCGTCGAGAAGCAGCTCATCCTCGACCGCGGCATGATCCTGGCGGCCACGTCGTCGCTCGACGACGAGCGCCTCCCGGCCTGGCTCGCCGCCCGCGCGCTGATCCTGCCCGACGAGGCGGAGGCCCTGCGGCGCCTCGACGACCGGCGGGTCGCCGAAACCGTGGCGCGGCGCGGCAACGTCACCCCCGAGACGCTCGCCGGCGCCGTGCGCGAGCTCGCCCTGCAGGCGCTCACGACCGTCTTCCGCTGGCCCGAGCTGGACTATCACTTCGTCGAGGGAGCGCCGGAGCCCTGGCCGTTCACCACCAACGCCGTGCAGAGCTTCGAGATGATCATCCGCGCCCTGCGCTCGATGGCCGGCTTCGAGCAGGTGCGCGACGCGGTGATGCGGCAGGAGCGGGCGGTCCGCCTCGCCGAGGACCAGTACCTGCCCTTCGACAGGCTCTCCCTGTCGGCCATCGAGGGGTACCTCCTGTCGCGCATCGACGGGCGGACGCGGCCGCGGGACATCCTGGCCCAGGTGCCCCCGCCCGACGAGGACGCCGGGGCCCGGTTCCTGTTCGGCCTGCTGATCCTCGGGCTGGCCCATTTCCACCCGCCGCTCGGCACGGGGATGCTCAGCTGCAGCCACCTGGTCAAGGGGGACGAGGAGAAGCGCCGCCGCGAGGAGACCGAGTTCGCCGAGGTGCGCGCCTGCTACGCCCTCGCCAGGGCGGGGGATCTCGCGGCCCTGCTCGGCGTGCAGCCGGGCGCCACCAAGGAGCAGATCCGCGCCGCCTACGACGCGAAGAAGGAACGCTTCGACGCCGGCCGGTTCCTGCGCCGGGTGCGCGCCGACATGAAGGAGGAGCTGCTCATCATCGAGGCGAGCCTCCTGGAGGCGTTCCTCGCCCTGCGCGGTCGGGCCCTCGAGGCGCACGGCACCGGCGGGCCCGGCGACAGGAAGCACCCGCTCAACATGGGCGACCTCGCCGTGCGCAAGGGGTTGAACAAGACACGGAACCAGGCGGACGAGGAGGAGCGGGCCCGCCTGGCCGAGGTGTACCTCGCGAAGGCGCGCGACTACTGGAAGCTCGGCGACGTTTACTCCTGCGTCCAGTACTGCGAGTTCGCCCGCAGCCACAACGACGGGGTCGCCGCGGTCCACGCCCTCCTCGGGCAGGCGCTGGCGCGCAACCCGGACCATCGCTGGCAGAAACGCGCCGAGGCCGCCCTGGCACGGGCCACCGAGATCGAGCCGTTCAACCCGTCGCACTGGGTCGGCCTGGGCGATTTTTACCGCAAGATCAACCTCCACGCGAAGGCCCGGCGCCAGTACGAGAAGGCGCTGAAGGTCCAGCCCACTTATGCTCCCGCACAACAGGCCCTCAAGGAACTCCCCGCCAGGCGCGATTGACAGCCCCCCCGGGCGTGGTATAATCCGCGCCCTCTCGGGGATCGCGCGACATGTACATCGAAACAAAGGAGATAGGCTCCGAGGGACTGGTCGTAGACCGGGACGTCGCGTGGCGCATGCCCCCGCCGAAGGAGGGCGATGACGAGGCCCAGGTGGACCATGTCCACCTGACCGGGGAGATCCAGAAGGAAGGGGACGGATTCGCGTTCTCGGGCGACATCGCGACGCAGGCGACGCTCGTGTGCGGCCGCTGTCTCGAACCGTACGGGTTGCCACTGGACATGCACTTCGACCTTCTCTACACATCCCGGCCGGAGGCGCGCGATCGCCACGGCGAGTGCCGCATCGACGTGGACCGCTTCACCGAGGTCCAGTTCGACGGCGCCCGGATCGACCTGGACGCGCTCCTCGCCGAGCAGATCTACCTCGCCCTGCCCCTCAAGCCCGTGTGCCGGGACGGCTGCCGCGGGCTGTGCCCGCGCTGCGGGGCGAACCTCAACATCGCCGCATGCGGCTGCACGGCGGAGGCCGAACCCGATCCGCGCCTCGCCGCTCTCAAGAGGCTCGTCTAGAGCCTGACAGGGAACCCGATCGATGCCCAACCCCAAACGCCGTCATTCGCGTGCCCGCCGCGACAAGCGCCGGGCGCACGACGCCCTGAGCCGTCCGGCGGTCTCCCGCTGCACAAACTGCGACGAAGCCCGGCTGCCCCACCGCGTCTGCCCGCACTGCGGGTACTACAAGGGCCGGGAGGTTGTCGAGGTCACCGAGGTCTGAGACGGCGCCATCCTGCGCCGCCGATGACGAGGGCGATGCGATGGAACGACCGGTAGCCATCGACGCCATGGGCGGCGACCATGCCCCCGCCCAGCCCGTCGCCGGGGCCATCCTGGCGGCGCGCGAGCTCGACGTCCCGATCCGCCTCGTCGGCCGGCGGCCCGACATCGAGGCCGAGCTCGCGCGGCACCGCCCGACCGGGCTGCCGATCGAGATCTTCCACGCGTCGGAAATCGTCGGCATGGACGAGTCGCCGGTGAACGCGTTCCGCCGCAAGAAGGACTCGTCGCTGCACCTCGGCGCCAGCCTGCTGCGCGACGGCGCGGTACAGGCCTTCGTCAGCGCCGGCAACACCGGCGCCGTCATGACGACAGTCAGGGTGCTGTGCGGCGTCCTCGAGGGGGTCGAGCGGCCGGCGCTGTGCGCCGTGGTCCCGAACCTCCAGGGGCCCTCGGTCTGGCTCGACGTCGGCGCCAACGTCGACTGCCGGCCGGTGCACCTGGTGCAGTTCGCCGTGATGGGGCACCTGTACGCGCGCGAGGTGCTCGGGCTCGCGAGCCCGCGCATCGGCCTGATGAGCGTCGGCGCGGAGGAGGGAAAGGGGAACGACGTCACCCGCGAGGCCCTCAAGGCGCTCCGGGAGATGCCGCTCAACTTCATCGGCAACGTCGAGGGACGCGACATCTTCAACGGCAAGGCCGACGTCATCGTCTGCGACGGCTTCATCGGCAACGTGGCGCTCAAGGCCGTGGAGAGCGCGGTCGAGATGCTGATGCACTTCATGAAGGACGAGGTCTCGAGGTCGTTCATGGCCAAGGCCGGGTACGTCCTGGCGCGGCCGGCCTTCCGGAACTTCCGCCGCAAGGTGGACTACGCCGAGTACGGCGGCGTGCCGCTCCTCGGCGTGCGGGGCACCGCCATCGTCTGCCACGGCGGCTCCTCGGCGCGGGCGATCAAGAACGCCGTCCGGGTCGCGCTCGAGTTCAACCGCCACCGCGTCAACGACCGCATCCACGACGACATCGCGGCGCTGGTGCCGCGCGAGGTGCGCGCCGCCACCGGCAACGGCGCCGCGGGCGGGGGCGGGGCGGCTTGAGCGCGGGCGGAGCGCGGGCGATCATCGTCGGCACCGGCGCGGCGCTGCCGTCGCGGATCATGTCGAACGCCGACCTCGAGAAGCTGGTCGACACCTCCGACGAGTGGATCGCGACGCGCACCGGCATCCGCGAGCGCCGCATCGCCAGCGAGAGCGAGGCGATGTCCGATTTCGCCACCCGGGCCGCCGAGGAGGCGCTCACGAGCGCCGGGGTCGCCGCCGCCGACATCGACCTGCTGATCTGCGCCACGGTCACCCCCGACATGCCGATCCCGTCGACCGCCTGCATCATCCAGCACCGCCTCGGGGCGGTGCGCGCCGCCGCCTTCGACCTGGCGGCCGGATGCTCGGGGTTCCTCTACGGCCTGGCGGTCGCCGAGCGCTTCGTGACGATGCCGCAGTACCGCCACGTCCTGCTGATCGGCGCCGAGGTCCTGTCGAAGTACGTCGACTGGAGCGACCGGACGACCTGCATCCTGTTCGGGGACGGCGCCGGCGCCGTGGTGCTGCGGGCCGGCGACGCCCCCTACGGCGTGCTCGCCACGACGTTGCGGGCCGACGGCTCGCTCGCCGACTACATCATGGTCCCCGCCGGCGGCACGCGCGAGCCGGCGTCGGCGAAGACCCTCGAGGGGCGCCGCCACTACATCAAGATGAAGGGGAACGAGACCTTCAAGATGGCGGTGCGCTCGATGGAGGAGACCTCGCGCGAGGCGCTCGCCCTCGCCGGCCTGACGACCGCCGACATCGACCTGTTCATCCCGCACCAGGCGAACCGGCGGATCATCGACGCGGTCGGCAGCCGCCTGGGGCTCAGGGACGACCAGGTCTACATCAATATCGAGCGGGTCGGGAACACCGCCGCCGCCTCCATCCCGGTGGCGCTCGACGAAGCCGCGCGCCGCCGCCTGGTCAAGCGCGGCGACGTGGTGCTGTTCACCGCCTTCGGCACGGGCCTGACGTGGGGCTCGGCGGTCTGCCGGTGGGGCGTTTGAGCCTGCCGCGCATCGCCCTCGTCTTCCCCGGCCAGGGATCGCAGGCCGTCGGGATGGGCCGTGACGCGGCGGCGCGCTTCCCCGAGGCGCGCGCCGTGTTCGAGCGCGCCGACGCCGCCCTCGGCTTTCCCCTCAGCCGCACCTGCTTCGAGGGTCCGGAGGAGGCGCTGCGGCTCACCGCGACCACCCAGCCGGCGATCCTGGCGACCAGCATCGCCTTGTACGAGGCTCTCCGGGCCGCGCTGCCCGATCTCGCGGCGCGGGTCGCCTGCGCCGCCGGCCATTCCCTCGGCGAGTACTCGGCGCTGGTGGCGGCCGGGGCGCTCGGTCTCGAGGACGCCGTGCGCACGGTGCGGCGCCGCGGCGAGTACATGCAGGAGGCCGTGCCGGTGGGGCAGGGCGCCATGGCCGCGGTCATGGGCGCGCCGATCGAGGCGGTCGAGGCGCTGTGCCGCGCGGCCGCCGGCGGCGAGGTCCTGACACCCGCGAACCTCAACGCCCCCGACCAGACGGTCGTCGCCGGCGCCGCCGCGGCCGTCCGCCGCATGCTGCCGCTCGCGAGGGAGCACGGCGCGCGGCGCGTGGTCGAGCTGCCGGTCAGCGCCCCGTTCCACTGCGCCCTCATGGAGCCGGCGCGGATCCGCCTTGCCGCGGATCTCGCGCGCCTGGCCCTGCGCGACGCCGCCTTCCCCGTGGTCAACAACGTCACCGCCCTGCCGGAAACCCGCGCGGCGTCCCTGCGCGACGCGCTGGCGGCGCAGGTCACCGCGCCGGTGCGCTGGGTCGAGACCATCCGCCGCCTGCGCTCGGAGGGGGTCGCCATCCTGGTCGAGGTCGGCCCCGGCAAGGTCCTGGGCGGCCTCGCGAAGCGGATCGATCCGGAGATGGCGTGCCTCCACGTCGACGGTCCCGAGAGCCTCGGCGCGACCGTCGCGGCGCTCGCGGCCGCCGCGGTGAACCGGTGAGCGGCGGGCGCGTCGCGGACCGGGGCCGCCGGTGAGCGCGCCGGAGTTGGGCGGCCGGGTCAGCCTGGTCACCGGAGCGTCGCGCGGCATCGGTCGGGCGGTGGCGATCGAGCTGGCGCGCCGCGGCTCGGCGCTCATCCTCGCCGCCCGCGACGCCACGGCGCTCGAGGCGACCGCCGCGGCCTGCCGCGCCCTGGGCGCGAGCGTCCATGTCGCCCTCATCGACATCGCCGACCCCGCCTCGGTGAAGACCGGCGTCGAGCGGGCGCTCGCCGCCGCCGGCGGCATCGACCACCTGGTCAACAACGCCGGCGTCACCGGTGACGGCCTGCTGATGCGCATGAAGCGCGCGGACTGGGACCGGGTCCTGGACACCAACCTCGGCGGCGCCTTCGAGATGATCCGCGCCGTGCTGCCCGCCATGGTGCGGGCGCGCTACGGCCGCATCGTCAACATCAGCTCGGTCGTGGCGCTGATGGGCAACCCCGGGCAGGCCAACTACTGCGCCGCCAAGGCCGGCCTCATCGGGCTGACCAAGTCGCTGGCGCGCGAGGTGGCGTCGCGTTCGATCACGGTGAATGCCGTGGCCCCCGGCTTCATCGACACCGACATGACCCGGGCGGTCGCCGGCGAGGCGCGCGACCGGTTGACGACGCTCATCCCCCTGGCGCGCCTCGGGACGCCCGAGGACGTCGCCGCCGGCGTGGCCTTCCTGCTCGGTCCGGGAGCGTCCTACATCACCGGCGAAGTCCTGAACATCAGCGGCGGTCTTTACATGTGACGTGCCCGGCCCGATAATCGGCCGGCCCGTACGGTGCGCCGGACGGGAGTTTCCGCGTGGCCGCCCGGAGCGGCCCGCCAGGAGGAGGCAGATGGCTCAGAGCATCGAGGACAAGGTCAAGTCGATCATCGTCGAGCAGCTCGGGGTGGACCCCGAGGAGGTCAAGACGGAATCGGCCTTCGTGAACGACCTCGGCGCCGACTCGCTCGACACGGTCGAGCTGGTGATGGCCCTCGAGGAGGCCTTCAAGATCGAGATCAGCGACGAGGACGCCGAGAAGATCCACACGGTCGGCGACGCGGTGCGCTACATCCAGAGCCACGCCTGAGACGGCGGTCGGGGACCGCAGAGGACCCATGAGTCGCAGGGTCGTGATCACCGGGCTGGGGATGGTTTCGCCCCTCGGCATCGGCATCGACGCCAACTGGGACGCGCTCGTCCACGGGCGCAGCGGCATCGGCCCGATCACGCGCTTCGACCCCGCCGGCTTCGCCTGCCGTATCGCCGGCGAGGTGCGCGGCTTCAACCCCGAGGACTGGGTCCCGAAAAAGGACGTCAAGAAGATGGACCTGTTCATCCACTACGCCATGGCGGCGTCGGAGATGGCCATGCAGGACGCGGCCTACACCGTCACGCCGGCGGAGGCGGAGCGGGTGGGGGTCTATATCGGCTCGGGCATCGGCGGCCTGCCGTCCATCGAGCGCCAGCACGTCTCCCTCCTGCAGGATGGCCCGCGGCGAATCTCGCCATTCTTCATCATCGGACTCATCGTCAACATGGCCTCGGGCCAGGTGTCAATCCGCTACGGCGCCAAGGGGCCGAACCAGGCCGCCTGCTCGGCGTGCGCCACCGGCACGCACGCCATCGGCGACGCCTTCGAGCTCATCCGCCGGGGCGATGCCGACGTCATGATCGCCGGCGGCACCGAGGGGGTCATCACGCCGCTGTGCGTCGGCGGCTTCAGCGCCATGCGCGCCCTGTCGACGCGCAACGACGACCCGGAGAAGGCCTCGCGCCCGTTCGACAAGGACCGGGACGGCTTCGTCATCGGGGAGGGCGCCGGCATCGTCATCCTCGAGGAGATCGGGCATGCCGTGCGCCGCGGGGCGCGCATCTACTGCGAGCTGGCCGGGTACGGCGTCTCGGGAGACGCCTACCACGTCTCGGCCCCCTCGGAGGACGGCGACGGCCCCCTCCGGGTGATGCGCAACGCCCTGCGCTCGGCGGGGGTGGACGCCGCGGCGATCGACTACGTCAACGCCCACGGCACCTCGACGCCGCAGGGGGACGTGGTGGAGACCCGGGCGCTCACGGCGCTGTTCGGCGATCGCGCGGCGAAGGTCGCCATCAGCAGCACGAAGTCGATGACCGGGCACCTGCTGGGCGGCGCCGGCGGGATCGAGACCGCCATCTCCGCCCTGGCGCTGCATCACGACATCGCGCCGCCCACGATCAACTACACGACGCCCGACCCCGAGTGCGATCTCGACTACGTCCCGAACGAGGCGCGCCGGATGCCGATTCACTACGCCCTCAACAACTCGTTCGGGTTCGGCGGCACGAACGCCGCCGTCGTCCTCCGCAAGCACCCGTCCTGAGGAGCCGCGCCGCGGCCCGTCAGATCTCGTCGAAGATCGAGTCCCTGAGACAGGCCACCTTCTGCTCGTAGGATTCCGGGTAGACGAACCAGGCGGCCGCCGCGACGCTGCTGATCAGCGCGTTGCCGTCCTGGGGCGTGAAGCAGAAGCCCACCACCTCGGTGCGATCGCGCACCATCAGCGTCGGGGCCACCAGCACCGCCTGGTTCATGATCCGCCCGTAGTGGCCGTAGTCGCGCCCGAACGAGAAGACCGAGTTCGCCGAGTTCTTGTAGGTCAGCGCCACGCGGTCGTCCGACTTGAAGGCCTCGAGCAGCGCCTCCACCGAGGTCGGCTTGCGCACCTTGAGGTTGAAATGCACCGCGTGCATGTACTGGCTGTTGACCTTGAGGGCCGACGAGAACAGGTTCAGGTCGTGGCCGAGCTGGTGGAAGAGGTGCCAGGCGTCGCGCGCGTGGTGCGTGCCGAACCGCTCGTCCTTGTGCCGGTTGACCTGGGGCGAGGGGACGAACGAGCTGTCCTGGCTGATGTCGTTGGCCCGCCGGATGCAGAGGAAGCGCCCCTCGACGAGGTTGTCCGCGCCGCCCCGCAGACCCACGAGGTCGATGAGCGCCGACAGATTGTGGGTGTTGCACGACAGCACCTGGATGAACTGATCCTGCCCGTGCTTGAGCGTCCGGTCGCTGATGTGGCGCACGTACGGCTTGCCGAACCCGAACTCCGAGCCCTGGGCGATGAACCCCAGCGTGTTGTGGGCGTATTTCTCGTAGATCTCCTTCTTGTTCTGCAGCCCGACGTCCGAAGGGGTGCAGTCGATCACCACGGTCGCCTGCCGCAGCGCCTCGTGATGCTCGTAGTCGGGCTCGATGCCGATGTCGCGGAAACCCTTGCGGCTCGACTCGTCGCAGGCCAGATGCGCGCCCCGCTTGATGAGGTTCGTGACCTTCGACCGGTCCGTCATCAGGGGGGTGCGCTTGTGGAAGGTCACCTCGTCGAAGCCGAGCATGGCCTTCTTCTCGGCGAACAGCCCGATCAGGGGCTCGCCGATCGTCCCCGTGCCGACGATGTGCACGACCTTCTTGGATGGCATGGTGTCGTTCTCCCGTGATCCCCGCGGGCGAGGCGGCCCGGCGGATTCGAACCATATCACCGGCCCCCCCGGGGGGGTCAATCGGCGCGCGGCGCCCCGGGGCCGCGCGCCGCATCGCCGCCGCATGCCACATGTCCCGCGCCACGGTGCTAGAATCCGCCCGCAGCGCGTGCCGATGTCCGCCGCCGCCTCCACCCGGTCACGCGCCGCGCCGGAGACCCCGCGTGAGCGAGCCGCACGACCCTTCATCCGCCGGCCCGGCCTCCTTCGCCGTGCGCGATCTCCTGGGCGAGGACATGCAGGACATGCAGTTGCGCCTCCTGGCGGGGGGTGCGGGGCTGCGGCGGCCGATCGCTTCGGCCTCCGTGCAGAAGGCGGGGCTGGCGCTGGCGGTGGCGCCCGGCGGCCTGGCCGCCGGGTCGGTGCTGCTGCTCGGGGAGGAGGAGAGCGCCTGGCTGGAACGGCTGGCGCCGGACGACCGCCGCGACCTTTTCGATCGCCTGGCGTCGGGCGCGCCGGCCTGCCTCGTCCTGAGCGCGGGGGCGGTGCCGATACCGGGGCTGGCGGTGGCGTGCGAGACGCACGGCATGCCGCTCCTCTCGAGCCGGCTCCCTTCTGCGGCGCTCGCCGAGAGGCTCGGGCGGCGTCTCGAGCTGCGCCTCGCCCCGGCCACCACGCTGCACGGCACGCTCATCGACATCTACGGGGTCGGGGTGCTGCTGCTCGGCGCCAGCGGTGTGGGGAAGAGCGAGTCGGCGCTCGAGCTGGTCCTGCGCGGCCACCGCCTGGTGTCGGACGACGTCGTGATCCTGAGACGCGTCGGCGCGGCGATCAACGGCGCCGGTCCCGAGGTCAGCCGGTTCCACATGGAGCTGCGCGGCATCGGCATCATCAACATCAAGGACCTGTACGGCGTGGCGGCGGTGCGCGAGCGCAAGGACGTGGACCTCGTGGTGCAGCTCGACCCGTGGCAGGAGGGGAAGAACTACGAGCGCCTCGGTCTCGAGGAGAAGACCTGGGAGGTGCTGGCGGTGCGCCTGCCGTTCCTCGAGATCCCGGTCCGGCCGGGGCGCAACCTGTCGATCCTCCTCGAGGTGGCGGCGCGCAACCACCTGCTGCGCGCGCGCGGCTACCACCCGGCCCGCGAGCTGGCGGGACGGATCCAGCAGGCGCTGGGGCGCGCGGAATGAGCGGCGCGCCGGCGGACACCGACCGCGAGCTCGTGGTGATCACGGGGCTGTCGGGGTCCGGCAAGACCCTGGCGCTGCGGTCGTTCGAGGACAGCGGCTTCTTCTGCGTCGACAACCTGCCGGTGACCCTCATCCCGGTGTTCGCCGACCTGTGCGCCCGATCGCGCCACGAATTGCGGCGGGCGGCCCTGGTCATCGACATCCGCGAGGGCGACCTGCTCCGCGAGTTCCCGGCGACCTACCGGCGCCTGAAAGCCGAGCCGGGGCGGCACGTGCGGCTGATCTTCTTCGAGGCCGCCGACGACACGATCATCCGCCGTTTCTCCGAGACGCGCCGGCCGCACCCGCTCGACGCCGGCCGCGGGCTCGAGGAGGGGATACGGCGCGAGCGCGAGATCCTCGCGCCGCTGCGCGAGCTCGCCGACCTGATCCTCGACAGCAGCCGGTTCACCGTGCACGAGCTGCGGCGCTACATCCAGGAGCACCTCGCCCCCGCCACCGAAGGCCAGCCGATGTCGATCACCCTGCTGTCGTTCGGCTACAAGCACGGCATCCCGGCCGGGTCGGACCTGGTCTTCGACACCCGCTTCCTGCCGAACCCGTTCTTCGTGGAGGGGCTGCGGGGGAGGACCGGCCTCGATCGCGAGGTCACCGCCTACCTCGAGGGCGCCCCGGAGTTCGGCGCCTTCCGCGGGCGCCTGCTCGACCTGCTGGCGTTCCTGATCCCGCAGTACATCCGCGAGGGGAAGAGCTACCTGACAGTTGCAATCGGCTGCACCGGCGGACGCCACCGATCGGTGGCCCTGGCGGAAGCGCTGGCGCAGGACCTGCGCCGGCACGGCTACGCGGTCACCGCCGCGCACCGCGACGTGGGGAAGGAATGACCGCCGCCGGGGCGGCCGCCCGGCCCGGCCTCCTCATACTGACCCATGGCGGCCTGGCGGGGGAGTTGCTGCGCGCGATCGAGACCATCGTCGGAACGGTCGCCGACGCGCGCGCGCTGTCGATCGCCTGGGACAGCGACCCGGCCATCGCGCGCGAGGCGGTGCGCGCCGCCCTCGAGGCGGTCGATCGCGGCGGCGGCGTCCTGATCCTGACCGACATGTTCGGCGGCACGCCCACCAACCTGGCGCTGGCGTTCCACGGCGAGCGCGCCACGATCGTGACCGGAGTCAATCTGCCAATGCTCATCCGCTGGGCCAGCATGCCGGCGGGCGCGCTGCGCGAGGTCGCCGAGAGGGTGCGCGACCAGGGGCGGAATTCCATCACCCTGGCCGACGACTACCTGCGCGCGCGGCCCGGCGGCCCCGCCTGATGCGCGGCCCGCGGGCGGCGCGATGATCCACGGCGAGGCGGTGATCGTCAACGCGCTCGGGCTGCACGCCCGGGCGGCGGCGCGCTTCGTCCAGGTGGCGGGCCGCTACAGGAGTCGCATCCTGGTCGAGCACGGAGCGGTGACCGCCGACGGCAAGTCGATTCTCGGGCTCCTGGCGCTCCTGGCGCGCGCCGGCTCGCGGCTCGCGATCAGCGCGGAGGGGGCCGACGAGGACGAGGCGGTGCGCGCCCTGTGCGAGCTGGTGGCGGGGCGTTTCGGTGAGGCGCGATGAGCGCCGGCGCGGTGGCGGCGGGCGAGATCCTCCGCGGTGTCGGGGTGTCGCCCGGGATCGCCATCGGCCGCGCCCTCGTCCTCGAAGGGGCCACCGCGCCGGTGCCGCGGCGGGCGATCGAGCCGGGCACCTGCGACGCCGAGATCGCCCGCTTCGCGGTGGCGGTGCGCCGGGCGGCGCGCCACCTCCGGAGCCTGCGCAACCGGGTGCGCGCCGAGGCCGGCAACGCCTGCGCGCGCGTGTTCCAGGCGCAGATCCTCATCCTCAAGGACCCGACGCTGGGCGCCGAGACGCGTGCCCTGATCCGCGACGAGCAGGTGTGCGCCGAGTGGGCGGCGCAGGCGGTGCTCGGGCGCCATGTGAAGGTGTTCGAGGAGATGCGCGACACCGATCTGCGCGATCGCGGCTCGGACATCGACGATGTCCGCGAAAGGCTCGTGGGGCTTCTCACCGGCCGGCTCCGGCGCCGCGAGCTCGAGACGCTCGCCGGCGACGTCGTGATCGTCGGCCGGACGCTCTCGCCGTCGGACGCCGCCGGGCTGGCGCGGCCGGGCATCGTCGCGCTGGCCCTCGACGGCGGCGGACCGACGTCGCACACCGCCATCATCGCCGGCGCGCTCGGGATCCCGGCGGTGGTCGGGCTGCGGTCGGCGTCGGCGCGCCTGCGGAGCGGCGACCCGGTGGTCGTCGACGGGCAGGCCGGGGTCGTACATGCGTTGCCCGGCGAGGAGGAGATCGCGGAATGGCGGCGGCGCGCCGCCGGGCGGGCGCGGCTCACGGCGCCCGCGATGGCGGCGCCGTCGAGCGCGACGCGCGACGGCCTGGGGGTCTCCCTGCTGGCGAACGTCAAGGTGCCGGAGGAGGTCGCCGCCGCGCGCCGGCTCGGTGCCGAGGGGATCGGCCTGTACCGCTCCGAGTTCCTGTATCTCGGCGCCGCGCCCGGCCTTCCGGACGAGGCCGGGCAGGCGCGCGTCTATGGCGACCTGGCGGCCGAGGCGGCGCCGCACGAGGTCGTCATCCGGACGCTCGATCTCGGCGGCGAGGAGGGCGCCGCGAACCTCCTCGGGGCGCGCGAGGCCAACCCGGTCCTCGGCCTGCGGGGGATCCGGCTCGGGTTGCGCCGTCCCGAGCTGCTGCGCGTGCAGCTGCGGGCGATCCTGCGCGCCGCGGTGCGCGGCAAGGTGCGCATCCTCCTGCCGATGGTGAGCGGCGTCGACGAGGTCGCGCAGGCGCGCGCCCACATCGCCGCGGCGCGCGCCGAGCTCGCCGCCGAGGGGATCCCCTGCGCGGGCGCCATTCCGCTCGGGGTGATGATCGAGGTGCCGGCGGCGGCGCTGATCGCGCCCCGCCTGGCCGCCGTCGCCGACTTCTTCGCCATCGGCACCAACGACCTGATCCAGTATTCGCTCGCGATCGACCGCGGGAACGAGGCGGTGG
>Ga0247727_10005446_pt1 | contig 25867 bp, 17 predicted proteins | sample WisWelCaveWW1625_FD_202498 | JGI IMG/M metagenome (GOLD analysis project Ga0247727, IMG submission 202498) | Biofilm microbial communities from Wishing Well Cave, Virginia, United States - WW16-25 | ecosystem: Environmental > Aquatic > Deep subsurface > Groundwater > Cave microbial mat | place...
AAGGCTACCCGTTCAATCTGGCGTTGGAAAATTTCCGCACTTTTTTCTATGGTGGCGAGGATCCAGCAAATGATAAATTCACGTTGGCAAAAGTGCCTTTGGCAAAGGCTTTTAATCAGGTTTTTAAGAGTCCGAATAATCCATACCAAATCCCGGTTGCGGCTCAACAAATAGCGCTGCCTCGCCTTGATCCCAAGGCTGGCGATCAGTATGCCATTCGCTTTGTGTACAAACACCCTTGTTTGATCGCCGGCAGAAGTATCGAAAAGCACCTCATTAGTCCGCACAGCGAGGTGTTCCGGCTCGCGCCCTATTTCGACCCCGATGCGCCGGGGCGTCCGATCACGATCTCACTGCCGGCCGACACCAGCCCGACAGCGCTGCGTAAATATGCCAGAAACGTCACCATCGTGTTATCCAATAAGATGCGTGATCAGATCAATCGGTTTCAAGGGAAAAAAGTGAGCGAGATCGAAGAAGGCGACGTCGACCCGGGCGGAGGTATCGGCATTGGCATGATCTGCTCGTTTTCGATCATCATCGTCTTTATTATTGCGCTGGTGTTGGTCTTTATGTTTTTGTTCATGCTCAACATTGTATTCTGGTGGAAAGCCTTTTTTAAAATTTGTTTTCCCATTCCGGTGAAAAAGTAATGGACGAAGGCAAACTCTTCGGCAAGGGCATCGGTTTCCCGCCGCGCCTCGACAGCGCCGGCCGGTTTGCATGGTCTTCCGGGCCGCAGAACGTGCGCGAGTGCATGCAAATCGCTTTAATGACCCAGCTCAACGAGCGCATCATGCTGCCGGAATTTGGCTGTGACTTGCAGACTTATCTGTTTGAGCCCAATACCGTTGCCACCCGCCGTCTGATCGAAGAAAGCGTTCGCCAAACCCTGGCCCGGTGGGAGCCTCGCGTGCGCCTCGAGTCGGTGGTCGTGGAAGAAGATTCGCAAAATCCTGGCGTCGCGCTCATCAGCATCGAATATCAGCTCGTCGCCAATCAAGCCCGCGAACGAGTAAGCCTGACCGTGACGTTCAACCAATAGGCTTGGATTGATGGATTGGTGGAGTATCGGAGTGCTGGAACCCAGTAATCCACCAATCCAATAATCCCTCAATCCAGTTTTCCCAAAAGACTATGCCACTGATCGTGCCGCAAATCGATAATCGCAATTACCGCGACCTCCTCGCCGAAGCATTGGCTAGAATTCCGGTGCACAATCCGGAATGGACCAATTTTAACGACAGCGATCCGGGGGTCACGCTCTTGCAGCTCTTCGCTTTCATGGGCGAGAGCTTGCTTTATCGCAGCAATCTCATACCCGAGCGCAACCGGATAAAATTTCTCCAGCTTTTGGGCGTGCCTTTGCACCCGGCGGCTGCCGCACAAAGCCTCATTACCTTCAACAACGAGCGAGGGCCGCTCGAGACCATCACCTTGCCGGAAGGTTTGGAAGTCAACGCCGGACAAGTTCCGTTTCGCACCACACACGGTTTGGACGTCCTGCCGCTGGAAGCGCAAGTTTATTATAAACGCCCGTTGCCGGAAGAAAGCGCCCAGCCGATACGAGAAACTTATGCCGAGCTTTATGCCAGTTTTCTCGACGCCGGCACGGAACCGCAAATTTACGAAACCGTGCCTCTGCCCTTGCCCACGAGCAATGCGACGCTGCCGGCGGTTGATCTCGTCACCGACGCCATCGACGGTTCGCTCTGGATGGCGCTGTTGGCGCGTTCGGAAAAATTAGTGGCGGCGACGCGCGAAGCGATCGCCAACAAATTTCTTTCACTCGGCGTCTTGCCGGCGCTGACCCAATCCCCGCGCGTGCTGCGGGCCGGCGGGCCGGTGAGTGACGAAGGCCAGATCGTTCTGCAATACTTGATTCCCGACCCGCCCGCCGGCGGCATGTTACCGTCCGCCGCAGCGTTGCGGGTGGCGCGTTATCGCAAATTGGACGCGCGCGCCGGCGTCAATGTGTTGGAACATCCCGGTGTGGTGGAGTTAAGCTTGCCAGGCGCGGAGCAATTGCTGCTCTGGCAGAATCTGGAACCGCTTGAGGCTGGCAGCGGAGATTTTCCCCCGGCGCTCGAAGACACCAACGTCGCCAATCGGCTTGTAACCTGGATTCGCCTGAAAGCGCCGGATAATCAGGCGAACACCGCCACTTCTTCGCCGGTGCATGCGCGCTTGAGTTGGGTTGGCCTCAATGCCGTGCCGGTCAGCCAACGCGCGCATGTTCCGGTCGAAGTGGTTGGCCGAGGCGCCGGTGAGCCGGATCAAATTTTTCGCCTCGCCAACACGCCGGTGATTACGGAGCCGGCCGGTAGCGTGCTCATTGCGGTTAACGGCGAGTTGTGGTCGCCGATTGATGATCTGTTCGCTGCCGGCCCGGAAGTGCCGCTGCAGATTGCCGGCGCCGCCCTGCAACCGGAAGCGCAAGACCCGCAACCGGTGAAAGTTTTTCAAGTGGATCGTGAATCCGGCGAGATTCGTTTCGGTGACGGCCGGCATGGCGCCCGGCCTCCGTTTGGCGCGCTCATCGAGGCGCAGTATGATTATGGCGGCGGCCGCACCGGCATGGTCGGCATCGGCGCCATCAACAAAAGCGCGGTGTTGCCGGCCGGAATTAAAGTGCACAATCCGATTCCGGCGTATGGCGGCGACGAGCCTGAAACGGTGGCGGAAGCGGAAAAACGAATTCCACAATTTTTGCGGCATCGCGAGCGCCTGGTGACGGCGGAGGATTTTCGTGATCTTACTTTCCAAGCGCCGGGGGTCGATGTCGGTCGCGTCGAAGTATTGCCGCTGTTCAATCCAGATCTTCCCGGGCCGTCGTCGCCCGGCGTCGTCACGGTGATGGTGATTCCGCTCTTCGATCCGCTGCATCTTGAAGCGCCGGAACCCGATCAGCTTTTCCTCGATACCGTTTGCAGTTATCTCGCGGCGCGTCGTTTGGTTACCACCGAAGTGCATGTGCGCGGTCCGGTTTATATCGATCTGCATGCGGCCATCGGATTGGAAGTTTTGCGCGGCCTCGCTTTTGCGCCGGTGCGTGAAGCCGTGGCGCGCCGCATGCGCGAATTTCTCTCGCCGCTCCTCGGCGGTCGCGACGGGCAAGGTTGGCCTTTAAATAAAAGCGTCGTCGCGCTGGAATTGTTAGCCGAGGCCGCGCGGGTATCGGGCGTGGAACTCGTCAATGGCGTTCGTCTGGCTGATGCCGCCGGAACCGAGGGCGACAGCATTCTTATGCAAGGCTTGCAATTGCCGCGTTTGGCCAGTATAACGATTTCGCTTGGTCAACCCGACCAACCCGGCATCGCCCCAACAATCGTCATCCCGGCGAATTTCTTCCCGGTGCCGGTCGTTCCGGAGGTGTGTTAAAATGGAATGGAGTGTTGGAGCAAAGGATTGTTGGAGCAATGGATTGTTGGAGCAATGGATTGTTGGAGCAATGGATTGTTGGAGCAATGGATTGTTGGAGCAATGGATTGTTGGAGCAATGGATTTCCAAAACTCCATCGATCCAAAACTCCATCGATCCAATAATCCAGCACTCCAATAATCCAGCACTCCAATAATTTGCACAAACTTTGATATAAGCAAATGCTCGACGTTAACGGGACAAAACATCATCTCTTGCTCGGCGAAGCCGATTGGCGGGTGGCGACGGAAAGTTCTCCGCAGGTGGAGTGGAGCGCCCGCGCGCAAGCGTTGCGCTTAAAAGCCAAATTGTTCCGTTTTCCAAAACCGCCGGCCGACCAACCGCCGCGATTGTCCAATCGGCGTGGCGTCGCAAACGATCGGTTGGGCAATTGGTATTGGGTCGATGAAACTCGGCAGGCAATTCGTTTCACGTCGGCGCAATTATCGGCAAGCGGCGAAAGCCGGCATTTCTGGCGCTCGGCCGACTGGCGGCCACCGGCGCAAACGCGCGGCGATTTCAACGATGCCGCGCCGGCAGCGGCGCCGCCAACTTACCTGTTTGGCGGCCTCGCGGTAACCACGCTGCATTATCTCGTGGTGGGCGTCATCTCGCCGGCGGCCCTGCTGATTTTTGATTTGCACGCCGGCGGCGCGCCGCTGCAGCTCGACTGGCCCAGCGAGCTTGAGTTCTCGCCATTTGAACTGGCTTCACTTCCGGATGGCGGGGTGGTCATTCTCGATCGCGCGCTCACGGAAGAAGATTTTCAATTCGCGCGCCTGTGGTTTCTCGACTGCCATTTTCAACTCACGGCGCCTTTGGGTGGCAGTCTTGAAATGGCGCCGGCCCGAATTTTTGATTTTCAACCCGCCGCCGGCGAGCCGGAAACGCGCCCGGCCACGTCCTTTCCGCGCGGTGTGCTTTTGCAAAAAAGCCAATCTCCACCGGCGCCGATTTACGCCAGCGCCGTTGAAGTGTTGCCGGACCGCACAATTTTGATTCTCGAAAATGATCCGGATCAAATCAGCTCGAAGGTGTATCGTTTTCGCGGCGAAACCCTGCTTGGCGCGCCAATCGCTTTAAGCGAAGAAATCGCTTTGCGCGGCCACGACTTTGCTTTCGTCGCTGAAGAAACGGCGGCCGAAAAATTTGCCGGAACTTTATTCGTCGTCGATGCGGAGGGCAATCAGGCCTTTTCGTATCATCTGCAAGCTGCCGGCGAGTCATGGTCGCTGCAGCTCAACACCCAATATTTTCCCATGCGGCTGTTTTCCGGCAAAGGCGTCGTGGCGGCCACTGCAGGGCGCTTCGCTACCGGGGATCGCGCTTACTACGACGCCGAGGGCCGCTGGCTGCCGCTGGCCGAGCAAGCGCGTCCGCGCTTTGAAGATGAGGCCACATTCGAGTTGAGCGTGTTTGATGGCAAGACGCCGCAGTGTCTCTGGCACCGCTTGTTCATCGACGCTTGCGTGCCGCCGGGCACGGAAGTCATTGTGGAAAGCCGCGCCGCGGATTTACCGGATTTGTTGCCGCATGTTCCCTATCGGCGCGAGCCACGGCTTTATCTGCGGCCTATCGGCGGAACAGCGCTTTTCGCCAGCCGCCGCGGTGAGAAGCGCCGGCAGGAAAAAGGCGAAGGAACCTGGGAATTGTTATTGCAGAATTGCCAGGGTCGCTTTCAACAACTGCGCCTGACCCTGCGCGGCAATGGCCGGGTTACCCCCATGCTCCGCGCCTTGCGCAGTTTTTATCCGCGCTTTTCCTATTTAAAAGAGTATTTGCCGGCAGTTTACCGCGAAGATAAAAGCTCGGCAGCATTTCTCGATCGTTTTCTCAGCAACGTCGAAGGCTTTTTTACGATTTGGGAAGGCGCGATTGCCAATGCGCAAATTTTATTCGATACCCGGACGATTCCAGCGGACTATTTGGAGTGGCTCGCGGCCTGGTTTGGCTTGACGCTCGATCCCTCGTGGGACGAAGCCCGGCGCCGCTTGTTGCTGCGTTACGCCATCACCCTCTTCAATCAGCGCGGCACCAGCCGCGGAATTTTAAACGCGATCACGCTCGCCACCGATCCCTGCCCGGAAGAAACGCTTGTGGTTGAGGCGGCCTCGCGTTCGAACGAGGCGCCGGTTCGGTCGAAATTTCTTCGCCCGGGCCGTTTCGGCCCACGCCTGGTCGAGCGCTTTCTGCTTCGCCGCGCCCCGGGCGTGGTTTTCGGCGATCCGCGCCAAGCGACCGGGCCGGGCGTCACCACAGAGATATTGAAGTGGACACCGGCCGATGGCGCTGAAATTTTGCATCGGCGCTACCGCCAATTTCTGCAGCAGCGATATGCCGCCAGTGAAGAAAGCGGTTTGTTGAATAAACTCAAGGAAGCCTGGGGAAAAACGTTCGCGACACCGGCACAAATTGTTTTGCCAGGCGTGCGGCCGCCAAATAATCCGGAGCAGACGGATTGGTGCGATTTTCTACGGGAAGGCCTCGGCTTCACTTATGCCGAAGTCGGCTCGGAAGATGTTGAAGTCTATCGCACGTTTTTGGCCCGCCGCTACCGGAGGCCAGAGGTCCTCACGGCGGCCTATCAATTGAAGTTGCCGGTTATAAGCTTCTCGCAAATTGAATTGCCGGACGTCTTGCCCGCGACCGGCAAGCGCTTGTTCGACTGGATTCAATTTGTCTCGGTTCATTTGCCGACGTTGCGCGCCGCCCATCGCTTCACCGTGCTGTTGCCGACTCTGCCGGGCGAAAGCATTGAAGCGCAACAACAGCGCGCCGGTTTGGTGCGGCGTCTCGTCGAGCTGGAAAAACCGGCGCACACGAGTTTTGAGGTGGCTTTTTATTTCGCGCTGCTTCGCGCCGGGGAAGCGCGGCTGGGACTCGACACGGTGCTCGATCAGGGCAGCCGCTTTGTCGCGCTGCAGCTTGGCCGCAGCCAACTTGCGAGCGCCAGGCTCGCGCCCTCCGCGCCGCCGTGGAATGTGCAGGAGCGCTTGGTGGCAAACCGGGATCGTTTGCAAGCACCGGCGCGATTATAACATGACATCAAGCAGTAATCAGTTTTCAGTAATCAGTGATCAGTTTCTCACTGATCACTGATTACTGATCACTCATAATTTACAGAGGTATCTCATGACTGATTTCACAACCGCGACGCCTCCGGCAAAACAGCCGGATCCTAAAAAGTGCGTGAATTACACCTTCGGCATGGTGCTTGGCGTTGATGATTTTCAACAAGAACAAGCCTATTTTCTCGGCAAACACCAGTGGCATCATCGCGCTTTGCATGGCTATGGCACGGTCAATGGCTTGCAAATTTCCAGGCAAAATGGCGCCAACGGCCCGGAGATCTTGGTCGCGCCCGGGCGCGCGATCGATCCGCTGGGCCGGGATATCGGCGTCACTCCGGACCAATGCGCGCGCCTGAACGATTGGCTCCGCACCAACCGCGAGAAACTGGAGCTTCCCGAAAACGCTGACTTTGAGCAAACGCTCTACGTCATTTTGTGTCATCGGGAATGCGCGACGGACTTGGTGCCAATCCCTGGCGAGCCGTGTCGTTCCCAACAAGAGGCCATGGCCGCCTCGCGCCTGCAGGATGATTTCGAGCTGAAATTGGCGCTCACGCCGCCACGGCAAATTGAAGAGGAAACCATTCGCGAGTTTGGCGCGCTGCTCGGTCGAATTGAAATCCGCAGCGAGGCCCCGGAGCATCTCAGCCAGGATGATTTGCTCGCGCTCATTCGTCAACTTGACGCCGCGCCGGGTTCGCCGCCATTGAGTTCACCTCCAGGCGACGACGACATTCTCTATTTGCATCCGGCCACCGCTGCCGAAGATCTGCGCGCGGCGATGCGCGTTTGGGTTACGGAAGTGCGACCCAAACTACTCGCGGAAGACGTCGCGAACAATAACCATGATGATTATGGCGTGCTCCTGGCTCGTCTCGATTTTCACGTCAACCTCGGGCTGACCGTTGATTTTAATTCCATCCGGATCGAAGAGGAAGAGCGGCCCTATGCGTTGTCAACGCGCTTATTGCAAGAATGGCTGCTGTGCGGCCGGACGGCGCAGCTCAGCGGCGAAAAACTCCAGGCGTTGAATGAGTTGAGCGACGTGAATGCGCCATCGCCGGCCAATGGTCAAGTGCTGACGCGCCAAGGCGGAAAATGGGTCGCCGCCACGCCCGCTGCCGGCGTGACCGATCATGGCGCATTGACCGGACTCAGCGATGACGATCATCGACAATATCTTCCGGTAGATCCGGCGACGCGCAATCTCATCGGCAATCTCAATGCCGCCAATAACAAAATCGTCCACCTGGCACCAGCAACAGCCGCTGGCGATGCGGTTCGTTTCGAGCAAGCGATCAAGCTCGGTGACACCGCCGACGGAGATCTGCGCGGCACTTATCCGAATCCATCGGTGGATGGATTGCAAGGCCGTCCCGTTAGCCCGGTACTTCCGAATCCGAATGAGGTCTTAACCTGGGATGGCACCCAATGGCTACCGCGCCCGCCAGCCGCAAGCGGCAATTTTGTCTTAGCGCCAGCCGGTCCTTATGCGATTGTGGCAGCGGGTCATTTCAATATTGATGGCACACCGAACCCACCAGTTTATAATAAGCTGCGGGCCACGCCACAAGCTGCAAGCGGGCGCTTTCAGTTAAATTTCATCAACTATAAAAGGCCCGATCCGGCAACTCACAGTTACATTATTAAGGGTACCGTGGTGACCGAAAGCACGCAGTCAATACACACCGTTGAAGTTCTGAACTTTGTGCTCGCCGGCATCAATATACGGATTACCAACGTCAGCCCGCTAGTAGCGTTAGGTTTTATGATAGAAATTAGTGAAATTCGCTTTGCATAATTGGAGTGAGCCATGGACATTGCCGAGCTTTTGCAGCCCATTTTATCGGGCGGCATTCGCCATACCAACTTTTTCAACGGCCGTATCTTGAGCGCCGAAGATTTGTTAGCCGAGCAGTCCGCCTCGCGGTTGCAGCGCCAACAGTTTGGTCAAGCTCTCGGAGAGGGCGTGGTGGCCGGATTGGAAGTTGAGTTGGACAAGGAAGCCTCGACCGCGGCCAAACCGGTTCTGAAAATCAGCCGGGGACTGGCCGTGAACCGAAAAGGCCAAATGCTGCATTTGGCAAACGATGCAAAGATCGCCCTACTTACAACAACGGAGATCGTTGCCGCCAGCGCCGGACTATTTGTCGATTGCGGCATCCTGCCAACGGAAACCCTCACCGGATTGGGCGCCTTCATTCTCACGGCCACCTCGGCCGGCGGATTTGAAGGCAAGGTTCCATTGCCTGATTTCAAAGAAATCGGCAACAAGAGCGGCTGCGGAGACCGATACATTGTCGAAGGCGTTATGTTCAGACTTGTTCCGTTGCCGGACTTGCCGGAAGACTTGGTGGATAATTCCAGCAACGCGGCGACGACTCTCCGCAATCGCGTGGCGCACTTCTGCTTTGGCTCACACCCCATGCTGTCGCTTGCAAGAGATCCTTTCAATCCTGATCCGCAAGCCTCGGCATTGGACATTCTGCGCCAGCAAGCCGATCTCACCGAATGCGATATGCCGCTCGCGCTCATCATCGTCAGCTCGAGCGCCTCGGACATGGTTATCGATATGTGGGCGGCGCGGCGGCTGGCAAAATTTCCGGATGATACGGTCTATCCCGTTCAAGGGTTGATTTTTGCGACGATTCTGCAATTTCAGGCGCAGTTTGAGTCCCTGAAAAGTGAGAGTAATCTTCGCGCCCGGACGCATTTTTCATTTCTGCCGCCGTTCGGTCGTTTGCCCCGCGACCGAAGCGGGGAATTTTTTGAAGACAAATTCAATCGCCTCCCTACGGTTATCGAGCGGCACGACTTAAATTCGCTTTTCCGGCTGGCCTTGAATTATGCCCCCCGGCCCTATGCCGATATTGAGGAAGTGGAAATTTTCTTCATGGCCGACGAGTTGCGCGCCGCGGCCGGTGGTTCGGCCCGGCCGCTCAATGCTTATTTTGTCTTCAACAATATTGCCAGGCAATTCTGCGCTCCGGCCCAGTTTATCGCTTCCGGCGCGACGTTCGATCTGCAGGCCTTTGCCGCAGATCTGGAAAGCGCCGTCGAAGCCTTCCAATGCTTGCGCCATTTTATTTTAAGCATCGTGGTGGATGATAAACCGGGATTCCAATTGACCGCAAAAGACCATGCCGGCCTGCATGCGATCGATCAAGTTTTGAATATGGCCAATGCCATTCTGATCGCGGCAACTTCGCGATGCCTGAATAATCACGCGCTGTGGTTGAATTTTTCCCGGCTGGCGGCAACGGAAAAAAACTTTGTCGATATTTGGCTGGAAATAGTTTTGAAAGAGGATGGCGGCGCCAGATACCCGGAGGGCATCAAAGAGACGATCACGGCGATTCGCCCGCTCATTGTCGAGCCGGAAACCAGCGATCAGCCCGGGCTGTTGGCGTTGCTGGCGGATCGCGAGGTGCTGAGCGCCGGCGCCAAGCAAAGAGAAATCCTCGGCATCTTGGAGCGGCAAATCTGCAGCGCGCTTTTCACGAAGTTACATGGGTTCATTCGGGACGAAGCCGGGATACCGTTGTCGGGAGCGCTCATCAAAATTTTTGATTCGGCCCGCGAACTTATCGAGCAAGCGACTTCGGCTCGCGACGGCGCCTATCTTATTGAGTCGCTGGCAGCCGGCACTTATCTGGTGGAGGCCAGCCTGACCGGTCATGCCGGCAAAGCAGCAACCATCACGCTTTCCAATCTCGATTCCATCCAGCAGGATTTCGTTCTACCGAAACAGGGAACGGCAGTGGTTACGGGAGTCGTAAGCCTTAAAAAATCTTTGTCCTCCACGCCGTTGGCCGGCGTGATCGTTACGCTTAATGACCAACTGTTTATAAAAGGAGAAATAAACTTGATAGGAGGAGTAAACTTGAAGGGAAGAATAAACTTGAAAACCCTCACGAATAGTAAAGGCCTTTATCGCTTCGAAGTGCCCGCCAATGAGGTGCTGGGACAAAGAGTAACATTGAAGGCAACCACCACAAAATTTGGCGTGCGGAGCACGGAGTTTGCCTTGAAGGCCGGCACGACAACACAGGATATAATTTTCACCGAGGGTTTTGGCCGCATTGATTCCATTATCAAGGATTCAGATTTGGTTGCCACGAAATGATCTTATGCACGCCGTATCGTCGTCAAATTTTATTATTAACCGGCTTCGCCTGCATGGCATACGCGAAAACACCCCGGCGCAACGGCTGCGGTGGCAACGCCTCGTGGAGGAATTAAACTTTCATCCGCCCGGCCTGCCGCCGGCAGCGGTGTTGTTGGTGAAGAACATTCATTTTGCCATGCTGCCGCCGGAAAAAAACCGGAGCAAGATTTTCAAACAACGCGAGCCTCTCTGGCAAATGCAGTTGCAAGCGCTCGCCGGCGCCGCAGCCCGACCTCGACAGGGACGCTTGCCGGAGAGTGCCGAAGCCGTGGTGTTCAGCGATGCTGCCGAGCTTTTTGCCTGTTTGGCGCTCGAAGCGCGACAGGGAAATGTCGCCCAGCGCTGGTGGTGGCGGGCTTTGTTGCCACGCTTAACGGCGCAATCTTCGTGTTCGCTCACCCAGGTGCTGGCGCTGCTGTGTGAACAGCCGCGCTTCGCGCCGGCAACTTGGGAACATTTACAAACCTGGCGGCAAGCGGCAGCCGTGGTGCGGCAAATCTCTCCATCGGTGGCGCGCAACCTGATGCAAGCGTTGGCCAGAGAGTTCGATCTCGCGTCGCTCACGCCAAGTTTTGCCGGCGAATTGGGAGCAGAAGAATTTTATTCGCCGCGCCAGACCGAAACGACGTTCGAGCCTCGACAAGCTTGGCTTTCGCGGGATGATCATGATTTGGGTTTTTGGGAAGAATATCTGCCGGATCTCGCGCCGGAACGATTTGAGCAGAAAGCACACGTGGTCTTGCTCGGCCTCGGTCTGTTGTTGCACCGCGCGCCGCATACGCTGCGACAGCCGGCTTTTATCCGAAGATTTCATCATTGGATCGCCTGCCAACCGCAGCTAAGCGCGCCAACTACGCTTCTTGCCGGCAAGTCTCGGGATATTGAAAATGCCTGGGCGCCGCCGGTGACGATGCAACCAGACGCGCGATTATTTTCGCCAACGAAGCCGGGCGCAAACGCTCTCATACCGGATGAACCAAACCATTCAGCGCAATCACTGCGTGAAGTCGGCCAGCAGCAGAATCCAGCGCTTCAAAGTAATGAGATGCCGCCGGCGACGCAACAAAACGCACAATTATTTTCGCCGGCCACGCCGAGGCCAAATGCACTCGTGCCAGATGAACCAAACCATTCAGCGCGGTCGCTGCGCCAAACTGATCGACAGAGCTTGGCGCTTCCTGAGCAAGCGTCTCAAGCCCCAACTCCGGATGGGCAGATTGAGAATGGCGGTGAAGCGGCGCCACACCTCAACGCCAGTGTTGCACCGCCCATGTTGCGCAAGCAACATGCGGATCGCATCTCCGCAGAGTGCGCAAATGCGCCAATCTCACCGGCAGAAGAGACACAGCCATTAGCCAAGCAATTCCCCGGTGAGAATTGCCGGACCGAGCTTGGCGGCATTTTGTTTTTGATTCCGTTCTTGCAGCATTTGCGATTGTTCACCACCGAGCCGCATCCCTTTCCCGTGATGCACGACCTGAGCGCGTGGGCGTGGCTGGAATTAATTGGTCGCACGTTGTTAAGAGAAACTTTTGCCGAAGTCGCGCATGATCCGATTTGGCGAGTGCTGGCGATACTCGATGGCCGGCAACCCGAAGAACCGGGCGGGATGGCGTTTCGCGGAGAAGCAGAATACATTTTGCCCGCGGCTTGGCTGGTCTCGACAGGCTCGGCCCCGGATGTTGCCAAGCAATGGCTTTGGCATTTCGACAAGACGCGCCTGCGAGTTCTACACCCGGCCGGATTTGTGGCGGCTGATCTCATGATCACTCACGAGAGCCTGGCTTCCCGTTTGCAAACTTTGCAGCAGGAATGGCACCTTGAAGCAGCGAGCCTGCGTCAAGCCACCGATGTAGAGTTCACTGTCATTCAGGAGGAATCTTTTTTAAATCCAGCACGGTGCTTGACATCAAAAAGATTTTTCCAGCATGACATGGATGGCAGTCCATTGATAAGTAAGACAATTCATCCGCCAACCCATACGGACGTAGCCCAAGCGGGCAAGACGGCGCTCGACCGCTGGCTACAATTTTTATTGCCATATCTGCGCTGGCGTTTGGGCACGGCCCTAAAATTGGAAAATGCGGACGGCGCGACGATCTCGCGCCAACTGTTCTTCCGGCGCGGCGAGTTATTTGTAACGCGAGCCCACATCGATCTCGTGATGTCTCTCAATGATGCCACCCTCAACGTGCGCGTCGCCGGCCTGGATTGCAATCCCGGCTGGGTGCCGGCGCTCTGTCGCGTGGTGACGTTTCATTATACTTGAGGCTCTGGTTGCTGGTAGCTCGTTGCTGGTTCCTGCTGCGAAGAAACTGTCATGGCGAGTCCCGCGCTTTCCAGCGGGACGAAGCAATCTCTTGAAATATACAATGAGCAACAAATGACAAGCGATCAGCAACCACACACAAATCCATGAGCTCAACTCAATTCTCCAATCCCGCTGCCGAGCATTTTCAGCGTTTGCAATTGGCGGCGATTTTTCGAGTCATCTATCACCTCGTCCGATTAGAGCAGACCGAAAAGGATGCCTTTAAAAACGTTTTCGACCGTTTTCCTTTTTTATTGGAAGCTTACCAAAAATTGCAATTGCGCCTGCCACCAGAGATTTCCTGGGAAGCCGCTTTTCAGCTTCAACAAGAAGAGATTGCCGGGATGGAGTTGCGCTCAAGCGAGTTTCTGCCGTTGCGGGCTTTGCAAAACCAGGCGCGGCTCAGCCACACCGACCTGTTGGCGCTGATGCTCACCGGAATCGTGGAAGACAGCCAGAATTTCTGCGCGCTGTTTCAGCAATTGCAATCACCATCGGCAGGCCGGCGCCCCGGCCTCGAATTGTTGTCGCAAATTTTGACAAACGGCGGCGCAGTTTCGCCGGCAATATCATTGCGGCATCTGCTTGACAGCGGCGTGGTCGAAGTGCTCAATCCGGCCGCGCCGCGCGCCGAATGGCAGTTGCGCGTGCCGCCCTCGATTTGGGATTTGCTGCATGGCGACAGCGCGCCGCATTTGCCGGAGCATTTCCACTGGCATCCGCGCGCCGAATTTTCCGAGTTCGCCGATCTCGTGTTGCTTCCGGAAGAGCGCGCCCAATTGCAGCGCCTGCCCGACTTGTTTGTCACCGGGCAAGCGCAAGCTTTGGTGATTCGAGCCATGCGCGGCATGGAACGCCTGCAAATAGCCGGCGCCATAGCGCGGGCGCTTGGCCGCGAGGTGATTTCTGTTGACGGCCAGTTCCCGGCTCCCGATGAGCGCTGGGCATTGCTCGGGCCGATCTGCACGCTCACGCAAGCGCTGCCGGTTTTCTGTCTTGATTTGGCGCCGGGCGAAACGTACGAGTTGCCGCAGCTCAATAGTTATGCCGGCCCCGTGATTGTCATCCTCGGCCACAGCGGCGGTGTGCGCGGCCAAGCGATCGAGCGAGCCGTGAGCTGGACAATGCGGTCGCCCAATCCGGCGGAGCGCCGGCAACATTGGGCCACAGCGTTGGCCGGCCATGCGGCGGAAGATTTAAACACCATGGCGGAGCGGTTGGTGTTGCCCGGCGATTACATCCGGCAAACCGCGGCGGTGGCGATTAATCAGGCACGTTTGGAGAACGAAACAAAAGTGCGGTTATCACACGTTCGTGAGGCCGCCCGCCTATTGAATCGCCAGCAGTTGGAAACGCTGGCGCAGCATTTGAAACCGGTCGGCAGTTGGCGGCATCTTGTGGTCAGTTCCAATACGCACCTGGCGCTGCAAGAGTTGGAACGCCGCTGCCGCTATCGTGAAGCCTTGATGGAGCAACTTGGGCCGGCGTTCGCGGGAAATCTCAACCGGGGCGTACGCGCTTTGTTCAACGGGCCGAGCGGCACGGGCAAAACCCTCGCCGCCAGAATTCTTGCCGCCGAATTGGAAATGGATCTCTACCGCGTCGATCTCTCCGCTGTGGTGAATAAATACATCGGCGAGACCGAAAAGAATTTGCACCAGATTTTCTCGCGCGCCGAAGAGCTTGACGTGATCTTGCTGCTCGACGAGGGCGACTCGCTTTTGACCAACCGCACCAAAGTGCAATCTTCCAACGACCGTTATGCCAATCTCGAAACCAATTATCTCCTGCAACGCCTCGAAAATTACGCCGGCATCCTGCTGATCACCTCGAACGCCGGCGAGAACATCGATCGCGCCTTTCAGCGCCGCCTCGACGTGCGCCTCGAATTTTATTTGCCGGAGGCTGAAGAGCGCTGGCATATCTGGCAGTTGCACTTGCCGGCCAATCACACCTTGTCGGAAGCTTATCTCCAAAACCTGGCGGCGCGTTGCGCTTTGAGCGGCGGCCAAATTCGCAACGCCGTGCTCTATGCCGCCAGCGCCGCGCTGGATGAAAACGCCTCGACGATCGGCGAGCGCCACGTTGAGCTGGCGATTGCAAATGAGTATTGCAAAGCCGGCAGCGTTTCGCCGCTGCAAATTTCGGAAAACACCGCCAATACGAATGGCCGGATTGAGCGTTTGCTGGCGGTCATCCACTAAGTGCCAAAAACTCAGAAAAAATTCTGCAAGTCTCCTTGTCATTTTTTTGAACACGGATGGATTGGGCGGATTGACACAGATAAAACAAATAAAAAATCCGTGAGAATTCTTGTAATCCGTATTCAAAAGCTTTTTGCTTTGAAACTGCCTGAAGGGCAAAAAACACAATCAGCACCTTTTCATGGCTGAAACGTCGACCACAAAAAAATCTCCTCCTGGCTCGAAAGCGGGCCACTCGCGTAGCGCCGGCCCTAACGGCTTTTCATCAACGGGCTTGTCAGTTCCGGCTACGTCAGCAGCGCGGGCTGGCGGTTTTCTTGGCGGGATTCATAGAAAAGAAGCCCATGGCCCGGTTAACGATTCCTTCGAGAAGGAACAAGAGCCTAATGCCTTACAGGTGCTCCAGCCCAAATTAACGATAAACCCGCCGGGCGATATCTACGAGCAAGAAGCCGACCGCATGACCACACATGTCATGCGTATGTCGGCGACAAACGAAGCCACGCCCACGATTAGCCGGATGCATGTAGGCTACTCCCCCGTGCAGCGCATGTGCAGCGAGTGTGCAAAAGAACAGGAGGAAAAGAAAGAAGGTCTGATACAAACCAAAGCCCCAATGGGCGATCCGCATCACCCTTCAGATGATCTGAGCCGGCGGCTACAAAACCGGGAAGGATCGGGCACCTCCTTACCAGACAATGTCCAGGCGAAAATGGAACAAGGCTTTGACACGGACTTCGGCGGGGTAAGAGTGCATACGGATTCGGAAGCCGCACAAATGAACCGTGAATTGAACGCTCAGGCGTTTACTCATGGGTCGGATATTTATTTTAATTCCGGAAACTACCAACCAGGATCGGCGGCGGGAGATCGGTTGTTAGGACATGAGTTGACGCATGTCGTACAGCAAAATACGCCGGATATACAAAAATTTGAGGGTACTGCGCATGAACGTGCCGCAGATGTCACCGGCATCAACCAGATTGACCTTGGGAATAATGTTATATTAACCTGGGGGGAAATGGTCGCACTTGCTGGAGACTATTACGCCAGTATTGAAAATTTACGCAGCGATACCCAAACCGAAGAAGGCAAAAAGAAAATCCGTGCTGCATTGGAACATTATGATGCCCCTCGAGCTGTTGCAAGAATGACCGGCTTGCCGGAGCCGGAGGATAAACAAAAAAATGATGTGCTGATCAATAATTATTTAAAATTTGCTTTGGAGAATATCCCGCATTTTGTGCAGGGCGGCACGGCCTGGCAAACATGGAATGATTACCACGCAAGAGCTGTTCATCTTGCCCTGTTAGCCGGGTTGGGTTCTGATGATATGAATGAAGCCTACATTTTAGAAGCTTTTGGGCAACATTTTCTCACAGACTCTTTTGCAGCCGGCCACATTCGCACACCGCGAAATGAAATCAATGACTGGTACTCCGGAACATTTGGCCCACAGGTTTTCAATCATTTTTTAGACTACCTAAAAGAAAAAGTCGAAGATCAAGTATTTGATCAGGTGTGGGATCAGGTTAGCGGATGGTATAAAAGTGGTGCAGCTATCGGTGGCGGATTGATTGGTGGCTGGGGGTTGCGAAAGTATGTGAGAAGGAAGATTCGTTCAGCAATCAATAGCAAAATAGATACAGGGTTTGCGGCTGCCGGCGGAAGAGATATCGTTATCGAGATATTTGGCAAAATCCTGGGTGGGATCGTTTCGCGAGCACTGCATGATATTGAAGGCACCCGCAACTTGTGGGTAAACAGCCCGGAACACCCGGAACCCTGGCAGGCGCCAGGCGATTCTGCGCTCTTTTCCGGCACTCTCGGCGCAAATACAACTGTTGAAGAAATGCAAAAAGCTATCATTGCTGCTTTGGAAGACTTGCATCTGGCTTATGAAATCGGTTGCGAAGAAAGAGAAAAACACCGGACCGTACCCGCTCCTACCGATCTGCCTGCCGCAATATATTTTGGATTCAACGAAGCCGATCTCAATCCGGCAACCATGCATATACTCTCACAAGTTTATTCTTTTCTCACTTACAATCCGGACCAGGATTTGGAGCTGATTGGTCATACTGATCCGATTGGATCTGACCTGTATAATTATTTTCTGGGAGATAGCCGGGCGGGGAATGTCGAATCGCATTTATTAACCCAGGGGGTAGCTGCTTCCCGCCTTTCTCACAGAAGTGAAAGCGAAAGCCAGTTAGTCACAAGCAATCCGAGACAATATTGGAAAAACCGGCGCGTTGAATTGAAGTTTACCACGAATAATCTCGGGATGTGTGTGGATGTCGCCTACGAAAAAGCGCTGGAAAGATTAGCAAACGAGATCGGTCCGCCATACCGCGCCGAAGGCTTTTTGCCGGAAGCAGTCCCGGGCTTGAACGACCCGATTCCTCCCTGGCGATGGGGCAGTCTCTCGGATGAAGTGAAAGATGAAATTCGAAGCTTTTTACAAGGGAAACTGTCGAGTTATCAAGGCAAGTTGCTCGACTTTGATATGGTCAAAACGCCGATGACCGTCGAGGGTTACACAGTTGATCTGCGTTCGATTGTCGAATCCATTCTTAATTCCATTTCCGATGATCCGGTTAAATTTTTAGAAAAAGCGCTCGGGGAAAAGGCTTGATTGCGCAAACGCATTGGGTTGCTTTGCCAATCCCAATAACGACATATTACACAAGCTCGAGCTATTTTGCGAGTTTTCTTTTAAAGTTACCTGCTAAACGAATGAGCAATCTCACAACACAAAAATCACGAAATGATAAGTCCCCGGCAAAACAGCGCCAGCAGGCGCATTTGCCTTCAGTTTCGCCAGAAGCAGCCGGCGGTTTCCTTTCTCGAATCCAGCCCAAGCTCACCATTGGCCGGTCGAATGATCGCTATGAGCACGAGGCGGACCAGGTTGCTGAATACGTAATCGGAAACCAAGCTGGCAGCGCGCCGGCCATCACGCCGATTGGCGCCGGTGGCCTAGGCCAGGCAGGCGGCACTGCGCAAAAACTATCCGTGCAGCGGCAGGATGAAGATGAACAAGACAATCTGAAAACCAAGCTCCTGCAACGAGTTCCGATGGAAACTCCTGATGAAGAGGAGGCGGAAGATACACCGGTGCAACGGCTATGCGATTCTTGCGTGACAGAATATGAAGCTGCAACCGATGAAGAAAAGCCGAATACGGAACAACCGCCGGTTCAAACCAAAGAAAGTCGAGTTAACGGAATATCCGGCCCGATATCCGCCGCCATCCAAAACCCCGTTCCCGGTGTGCCGCTCAATCCGCACACGCAACGCGCCTTGCAAGCCGGTCTTGATTTCGACTTGAGCCGCGTCCGTGTGCACAGCGATAGTGCTTCGCAACATACCGCGCGTGCGCTCAAAGCCCGCGCTTTTACACACGGCAGGGATATTTGGCTGGGCCCGGGTGAATCGCAGAGCGATACAAAGCTGATGGCACATGAAGCAACGCATGTGGTGCAGCAGAGAACTGCAGTAAACAATAACCAAGAGGCTGTTCACAGCACGGAAGAAAAGATTCAAACCTACCCGCAAGCTGGGGAGCAGTTGCCTTCTACAGATAAGATGGCCGATTATTACAGCTATCGCAATGATATCGTTGACATCCAGGGAGAGGGTACTTTCAATCCTGGCAGAGGTTTGGGCAATTATATAGCATCGCTCTGGGAAAATAGGCAGGATGCTCCTGTAAATATCAAGTTTGGGTCGCTTGCTTCCGGATATATTTATGTTAAGCAGAGCGGGGGTTATTATAGTAAAGAGTGTCTGACTGTTCCACTATCTCTGCTTATCTGGGTTAAAACGTGTAAAGACATACCTCCAGAGAGCGTTAATTATTCTGCCTCTCTCCAGGTCATTCCATTAGAACATGACGCATTCGAAAAAAATGACAAAGGTTCTCTTGTACTCGTGGTTGGTATTACAAACGGTTTCATTTATGGCAAATTAGGATGGATTGAAGGGAAACAGGCGGGTGAGATTGAGCCACTTTTAGATGCTGCATCCGCTGTGACCAATGAAGAGGCGTTCCTGCCTTTGATTTACGGGGATGAATATGACGGACAGAACTACACGTCAATTTATTATGAAAATCAACTTAGCAATGGTGTATTGTCTTTCTTCTCCCGGGGAGTGCTTGATTTAGCTAACCAGCAAAAGATCGAGGGGAAGTTAGGGCTGATCAATAGCCTTCATGTTTGGAGTGGAAACTTAAAGGGTAAAGCCATTGGACTTGAAGAGCATCAGTTTCCAATCGATAGAAATGCTAAAGCAGAGCTGCATGGAGATTCCACCGAGCTAGTGCTTGACAAGGAATGGACCTCAGGCGACAAAACTGGTGAGGATGGAGTATTTACCCAGGGGCAATTAAGAGCTTCATATAAAAACGGAACGTTCGATTTTTTTGGTAAGGCCACTTATTTGTCGGCGCGCATTAAAGGCGAAGTCAATATAGCGATTACTTCGGAGAGCGAAGCCCAAGAATTATTTGCACAACACGCGCCTGCAGAGAAAGTGCGGAATGCCTCTGGCTCGATCCCCACAAATACCGAAGATAGTTCCAAAGAGCCACTTGCACTGACAGCATGGGGTAATCTCACCTTTAAACTGATTGATAAAAAAGATACTCCGGCTACAAATCCACAGGGGCAAAAAGACCTGCTAACCGATTTAGAAGGAGAAGGCGCATTTATTGTAAGTCCTGAAGGATATATTATACTGTCAGGAAAATTAAAATTTCTGACTGAATGGAAATTTACCAACAAGCATGACTATCGATCTGATGACGCAGAAGATGAATCTAAACATTTATTTCAGAAAGAAATCACCGTGGCAAAAGCATGGGTTCCTTTTGGCACTATTGGTCTCCAATTAGGAATTAAGATTGATGCCTATGCACATATAGAACCGCTTGAACTTTATGAGATTGAGATTTCCGGAGTATATTCAAATCACCCTGATTATAGAAGTGAAGTAGACATAACTCCGCGCTTCTATATAGAAGGACATGCTGGTGCAAAAATAACGGTCTCAGGAGTAGGAGCATATAAGCTTGGCGGCATTTTTACAATAGGAGAAGTATCCGGAGACATAGAAGGAAACGCGCAGGCGAAAGCTTATATCGATGCTGCCCCAACCATTAAAACGATTTGGAATAAAGATAAAGAAACACCAGCCAGCTATGCGATTGCCGGCACAATTCACTCTGGCGGCAAGCTAACCTTTGCTCTTTCAGGAAGCATAAACGTGAGGGTACTTAAAGCAGAAATTTTGAAGACGGAAGACTATCATATCGGATCCTGGACAATAGGAAGTTTTGGACTTGTGCTGAATTTAAATGAATATGCTATCGGGTCTGGTGAAAAGCCGAAGATTGATTACCGGAAAATCGGGTTTGAAGAAAAACAACGGCAAAATCTTGGCAACTCTATTGCATCGAAAAAAGAAGGTAAAGAAGGGGGAGATAAACGGACCGGAGGATTTCAACAAATTGAAGGAGGCAAAGCAAAAGAGAAAGGTGAATTCAGTATAACGGAGCCTGTGCGAAAGGATTTGGGTTCAGAAGAAATTACCAAAGATCTTGAAGAAGAATTCCTGATGTTGGACAAGTTACATGAGCTTGTACTCACTTTTAGTGGCACTAGGGACGCCCCGGAGGTTTTACTTGAAATGTCTTCAGATGAAAAATTGCCGCTGGAAGATAGAATACGTCCAGAAAGATATTGGATTGTAGCTGATAATCCCGACGCACCAAAGGAACAACAGCTACAGATGAATGATCTTGACGCAATCGAGACAGAAGCAAATAGCGTTAAGAAAAATGCGAAAGAAGCTGCTCAAAAAGTTCAGGGTGATGAAGAACCTGTAGTGGCAGGTTTCGATCGGTTAGATGACCGGCTAAACTCTTATGCAAAGAAATATAATAAGAATGATTTAGGTGTTTCGCGCGATAAATCTGCCATTGCAAGTTCACAACAGTTCAAAGTGCCTAAATCAAACGGTGCAAGCGCTGAGATGGAACAACGTCTTAAAGAGAAACGCGAGGAAATTGGTTATCAGAATTTTGAGAATTTTAAGGGGAGCAATGTTGCCGTATTTAGATATTATATCCTAAAGCCAGGAGCCAATCAAATTGATAAAAACGCAGATGGTCCTTTTTACGAAGCAGCCGTTAATGTGGCAAAGGAACTTCATTCTGAGATGATTATTGCTGGTAGGCTGCAGAAAATTCACGAGAGCAAAGTCAGGAAAAAATACGGCCCTGCGTATATTATTGCTGTAGACCAGATTTTGTCAGAAAGGTCCCCATGCGGTGAATGCTGGAGCTTTCTCGGCAACCAACCAAGTAGATTAATTGTCACAAGCAATTACCATACTTATTATCTGGAACGTTATTCAGGGGATTGGATAACCCGGAATAGAAATTTGATGATCAGGTATGGTTTACAACCGCCATCACTTGAAGATTTACAAAAACAATACGGTGGAGGTAGAAATCAGGATCCGCACTAAATACTGGTGAAAATAAATAGGAAAGGTGTTGCGAAAACTTATGTATGCACCTGATAGCCGAGCTCAAAAAATCAACCAAAAGTGAACGACCTTCTTCTGGTTTCCTGCATCATGCCGACCGCGGGCCGCCGGCGCTTTGTACCGCAGGCGATTCAATATTTCTTGCGGCAGGATTATTCCGATAAAGAACTGGTTATTCTGGATGACGGCACGGAGAGTGTGGCGGATTTGGTGCCCGACGATCCGCAAGTCCGTTACATACGTCTTATCGGCAAGCGCACGCTTGGTGCCAAGCGCAACGAGTGTGTCGAGGCCAGCCGCGGCGATCTGATCATGCACTGGGATGATGACGATTGGATGGCGCCGCATCGTATCCGTTATCAGGTTGAGGCCATGTTGCGGGAAGGAGGGGAAGTGTGCGGCCTGCGCTGCATGTTGTTTTACGAGCCGGCGACCGGCAAGACCTGGCTCTATAACTATCCGGCGCATCAGCGGCTTTGGTTGGCCGGCGGGTCGCTATTGTACACGCGAGATTTTTGGCGGCGCGCACCGTTTCCAGATCTCCAAATCGCTTCGGACACCCGTTTTATCTGGAACCGGCGCCTGAATCACACAGTTGTTTTGCCCGATTATACCTTTTATGTCGCCATGATCCACCCCGGCAACACCAGCCCCAAAAATTGTCGAGGTGTATATTGGTCGCGCTGGCCCGGCGATCTCCAGGCCATTATGGGTAAAGACCTGGACTTCTGGAAGCAAGATAGACCTTTGGTTATGACTCACCATCCCAGCGAATTGTGCAAGCGCGTACGAGAAGCGGATGTTACCATTGTCATTACCACCTACAACCGGCCGGATGATCTGCGGCGTCTGCTTAAAAGTTTAATCGCCGATGCCGTGGGATATACGGTCAATTGTTTGATTTATAACGATGGCTCGAATCTCCGCTATGAAGACATTCCCGCGGGCAATCATGACTTCAAAATCAGACATATCGATATGCCGAGACACTATGGAAAACCCGAATACTGGAAATTGATGAACAGGATTTTTCAGGATATCAAAAATCTCGTGTCCCGGTTTTACCTCCAGCTTCCGGATGACGTTGAAGTCCGGCCGGGCTTTTTCGCGCATGCGATAGAGACCTACAACAAAGTGCGCGATCCCGGAAAAATCTGCTTAAAAAGGAAATTTTTCGCGGCGCTCGATTTTCGCTTGCATCCCATATCGCCTTTAAGGTGGAAATCCAATCCGCGACTGAGTTCGGGCGTTGGCATGCAGATGACGCATCGGTTGCAAGGTCACGGGCTTTATCAAGTCCGGGAGTGCCATCTCGTTTCATCGAATGCTCCGAGCGTCATGAATCCCGACCGCCCAGCGAGCGAAAACCTCTCGACCTGCCGGCTGGAGCCAATTATCTGCGGCGTTGCCTCGGTTCCAGAGCGAGCGGAGAATCTCAAGCTAACGCTCAATTCGATTCTGCCTTATACGGACGAGCTAAGAATATGGCGGATATCCAGCATCAATTTGCACAAGGGCTGAACCAAAGCCACGTACCGTCAGCGCTTTCGTTTTACCGAGACCGGCTTGGATTTGAGATCACCTTCCAGTGGCCTGCTCCTGACGACATCTTCTTCGGCATCGTTCGCAGGGGCGGTGCGCAGATCCTGATGAAAGACATTGGCGTGGCTCCAGTGCCGAACTACACGCGAGACGTCAAAAAAGGTATCGCTCGCTGGGACGCATTCGTTAGCGTCCCGGATCCTGACGCACTGGCGGCCGAATTTGCTTCGCGCCATGTCGAGTTTTCCGAGCCACTGAAAGACACTGATGACGGTCTGCGCGGCTTCGAGCTCAAGGACGCCGACGGTTACGTCTTGTTCTTTGGTCGTCCTCGGCCGTAGGTACGCACCTCATGCGCACCAATGGACGTCTGCTGACCGTCCCAAGCGTGCCAATGCCGCCTAACATCGTTGAGCCGCTACAAAAGATGCCTTGGGGGCTGAGGCAGTTCACTGTTGAGGATTTGGACGGAAATCGCTTTTACTTTCACCATGACTAACCACGCCGCATAACCGCCGGCCGTTAGGCGGAGAACCCGGCATATTCAAGAAAGGCGCTTATATGACTGAAACCAACGAAACCCCTTGTCTCCGAATCGCCCGTCGGTTTGACGTGCCACCACCAGACGTTATGTTCAGTGCATTCACGAACCCGGAGGCGATGCAAATATGGTGGGGTGAAAATACGACATTCGGAAGAAAGCTTCTGCCCATTCCGGTAAAAAATCAGTCTTGACTTTTCTGGAAAGTTTGATCGAAAAAATTTCCATACAGGAACACCCAAAGGAGTTAGTCTATGGCAGAGCTGAAAACAAAAGTCACCAAAGGCAGCGTCAATAAATTTCTGGATAGCATCGCGGATGAAGCGAAACGCAAAGATTCATACTTGCTTTTCAAAATGATGCAAAAAGCGACCAAAAACGAAGCCAGGATGTGGGGGGACAGCATCGTCGGTTACTGAATAAATTGATTGTCGAAGCCGTGAAGCGCGCCAAAAAACAAGCGCAAGCGGATGCAAAGATGCAGGCAAAATCGAATAAATAGCGGACCGCAAAAGGAAGAAACAAGTGTGGCTTCGTCTTGATCTTGCAACAACTTCCCAACGCGGCGTGCAGCGGACGGCTGGGATTCGCCACGATTCATAGGCATTTTTCCTGGCTTCGAGTTTATACTGCCCAGGCAGTTTTCTCCCCAGCCGCCGTTAGCGCATAATTCCCAAAAGGCTCTCAAACTGAAAGGCATGAGAGCGGCAAGCCACAAAATAAAATTTGCAATAGGGATAGGCGCTTTTTTTCTGATCGGAGGCTTAACAAGTGTCTTCATGCTTCCCTCTCCCACCTGGTTTGCTGTATTGGATTTAGTTTGTGCTTATAACGACACGCAAAAACATCCGTTAGAAAAATTTCAAAAAAAACTTGCATAGTTAAATAACTATACGTATATTAGTAGCCAGATGGCTACGCAATGAATTTAAGACGAGACATATTTCAAGCCGTAGCAGACCCGACCAGAAGGGCTATACTTCTGTTGGTTGCTTCGCAATCCATGACTGCCGGAGCCATAGCTGCAAACTTTGACACCGCCAGGCCGACCGTTTCAAAACACTTGCGAATACTTACCGAGTGTGAATTGCTTGCACAAGAGAAAAACGGCAGAGAAATTTACTATCACTTAAATCCCCAAAAGATAAAAGAAATAGCCGACTTTATTGAACCATTTCGAAAATTGTGGGATGACAGGTTTAATAAATTAGAAACCATCATGAAAAAATACAAATCAAAAAAATAGAAAGGAAAGATATGGAACAAAAAACAAAAATCAATGCCGAAGACGGCAAACAAGAATTAATGGTAACAAGGGAATTTGATTTGCCATTGGAATTACTTTTTAAAGCGTATGCAGAGCCCGACATTGTTGAGCAGTGGATGGGAACGAAAGTGCTGAAACTCGAAAGTAAAAAGCACGGCAGTTACCAATTTGAAACAACCGATCCTAAGGGAAACAAATACGGGTTCAATGGGGTAATCCACGAGTTTAGCCCGAACCGGAAAATCACCCGGACCTTTGAAATGGAGAATACGCCTTTTGGCGTCCAGCTGGAGTTCTTAGAATTTGAAAAACTCACTGACGACACCAGCAAACTCAATATGCATATCGTATACAGATCAGTTGCACTCAGAGACCAAATGCTGCAGTTACCCTTTGCTCAAGGCATAAATATGGCACATAACCGATTGCAAGACATCGTAAGCAAATTAAAATAACATCTCATGAAGGAGCGAAAAATATGACAAAGAGAAATAAAATTATCTATTGGATTGCTACCATCTGGCTTGCATTAGGAATGGTGTCAACTGGAATAGTACAATTATCAAAAATGAAGGAGGAAGTAGATATGATAACACAGTTGGGTTATCCTCTCTATTTTCTAACAATACTGGGTACCTGGAAAATGTTGGGAGTTGTAGCAGTGCTTATTCCTAAATTTCCTTTACTGAAGGAATGGGCATATGCAGGTTTCTTTTTTGCCATGTCGGGTGCTGTTTTTTCTCACGTAGCCAGTGGAAGTGGTGCCAAAGATTTTTTTGGACCG
>Ga0247727_10005447_pt1 | contig 25862 bp, 32 predicted proteins | sample WisWelCaveWW1625_FD_202498 | JGI IMG/M metagenome (GOLD analysis project Ga0247727, IMG submission 202498) | Biofilm microbial communities from Wishing Well Cave, Virginia, United States - WW16-25 | ecosystem: Environmental > Aquatic > Deep subsurface > Groundwater > Cave microbial mat | place...
CTATCACTGTCTTTTTGTATGCAAAAATGAGAAAAAAAGAAAGTTCTACCCATATACAAGATTCAAGAAAAATTCAAAGACTGCAGAAGGGCGAAGTCTTCACTATAAGGATAAAGAAGATGTGTGGGAGATAAAACGGGAATACTGGACAGGTGATCAAAAAACACCCACTAAATTGCCATCAGAACTAATCAAGAAAATTTTGGAATATTCTAGCACAAAGACTGACACTGTCTTGGATCCTTTCTTAGGATCAGGACAAGTCGCAGTAGTTAGTAAAATGTTGGGAAGAAAGTATTTGGGGTTTGAGATTGTACAAGACTATTACAAATTTGCAAAAAAACGACTAGACAAGAATCTATATCGATTAAAATAATTTTATAATCACTTTTTATCAGAATCTGAATTTGGTTGTCCAATTTTTGATGAAATACTTTCTCTTAACTCCACATCTGTTTTGTTAGTAAAGTTAATTCCCAATGATTTTGCAATCATTTCAAGCTTTTGTCTTTCATTTTGCACGGGACCACTTATCTCAATATTTGTGTTGGAAAAATCTTTAATGTTATTTTGAAATTGATTTTTTGTCTTATTGTATTCGCCAACAGCTCGTCCAATTTTTTTTGCAACATCAGGAAGTTTGTTTGTTCCTAACAAAACAACAAGTGCTACAAAGATGATAATTATCCATTCACTGCCCATAATATTAAGAGAGTAATCCATCACTGAATCAAATATCTCAGATTAAAATTAAAGATTTGGATTCCACTGTACTTTGAGTTTTCGTTTATTTGCAAGGATTATTCCTGTAATAGCAATGCCAATCACAAAAAAGGCAAGGTATGGAGCATCAGTACCAAGAAAATGAGATACTATTCCAGCAAATAATGGTCCTACGGCCCAACCTATCCCAAAGGTTGCCTCATATGCGCCGATTAGTCCGCCAGAAAACTTTTTCTGAACTTTACGCATGATAATCTCAAAAGTTAGGGGGAAGTAGATGGTATAACCAAAACCTAGTATCAACATGGCTATTGTAAAGCCTTCAAACGTAAATGAGTAAAAGGCAACAAGCATTCCAAACGCGATAGAAAGTATTGTGGCAACTAGGCTGTAAAAAATTCTTTTTTCTAATGGCCCAATAAACACAAGAGTGACAAGCCTTGATATCCCAAAGATAAAGAACAAAAGCTCGATTCCTGATTCTGAAATTGATCTATCGTTCATAAAGGCAGGATAAATGGTAAGAAAAGTACCAAAGGAAGCGCTGCAAAATATCAAAATCATAATTATTAGTGGAAATTGAGCCATTTGCTTTACAGATCCAATCAAAAGCATAGCGTTCTGTGTTGTTTTTCCATATTTTGTTAAAAGCAAACTTGCTATGATGGCTACGGCGATAGTATAGGTGGCATACTGAAACAGGATGCGGTATGTGACATCAAGACTTTCAAGCAGAAATGTGCCAATCAATGGACCAATCATTAGGCCGCCTACAAAAAATCCCATAAACCGAGCTATTGATTTTACACGGCGTTCAGGTGTTTCTACATGTGCAATTATTCTTTCACATGGCGGCCAAAAAAACGCATGGGCTAATCCAGTCATAGCTCTAAAGGCTGCTACTTCTGGAACTGATTGAGAAATTGACAGTAAATAGATTGATGCAGTGTTAATTGCTATTCCGGCAGACAATAACAAACCATTGTTGAACCTATCAAGCAAGATTCCTACAACAAGTGGAATAAACATGTACGGCAGAAAATTCATCAGACCGATAATTCCTAATTCAAAATATGATGCACCAATTGCCTCCTTTGCAAAAACAGGAACTATTGGATTATGCATTCCATAGGATAGCCCTACTAGTAATGCGGTGACATAAACTAAGACAAGTGGACGTTTCATATCATTTGTAAGCTGCAACCATTATTGCTCCACCCATAAGCTCTTTTTCAAACTCAACTTTTGAAAATTTTTCAAGGAGCATTTTCTCTAGCTTCTTGTTTTGTGGCCAGAGCTTGTACGTTCCATATAATATAGCAAATTTTAAACCCAGTTTGCCTCCTGCAATTAATGCTATAATTGGTAGTATTAATTTCAGATAAAATGAAACCCCAGCTCGCACAATGGCATTATCTGGTTTTCCTAAATCAACAATAACAAATCGTCCTTCTTTTTTTAAAACTCTGTGGATTTCAGAAATCGCAGTTTTAAGACTAATTGCATCTCTTAAAGAATAGCCACACAACACAACATCAAATTTTTCATTTTGAAATGGAATGTGCTCAAACACACCACATGATAAATCAGGTCTTTTGTCAAAAAACTTGCTAGTATTTTTTAGCATTGGAATGAGTGGATCATATAATGTGATGCTAATATTGTCGCCAGCTACTTCAACTGCAGTCTTTGACATATTTCCAAATCCGGAACCTGCATCAAGTACTGAATCTCCACTCTTTACTCTATTTCGAATTCCTCTTAGACGATGTTCTTTGTCTTTTCCAAGTGAAATATACGAATTGACCTTGTCATAGACTGGAATGATATCACGTAAAACATCTAGAACTTCGTTCCAGTAACCGCCTAAACCCACACGAGAACTAGATTTGGCGGATATTATATTTTGTAGTAGGAATTAGACGAACAAAATAGGCAATCTTTAGTCGGTAAACTTTTGTTTTGCTACCTGGTAGTATTTCTCAAGATCAGCTTCAGATATTCGCTGTAAACTCTTTGCATCATGTTTTACTTCTGCCATCTTGATGTGCTTTATTCCTTCTTTTTGTTCACTTTTGAGATTTATTGCAGCAATTGCAAGTGCCGCAGCATCTCCTTGAGATATCTCTGCTTTGTAATTTTTTTCTAAAAAGTTGGTAACATCTTCTGATCCTGCCCCTATTGCTACAGCCGCATATGATACATAGGTGCCACTTGGATCGGTTACATAGATGGTGCCACCTTTTTCATCAACACCGGCGATGATTAGTGCAACACCGTATGGTCGTACTCCTGAATATTGTGTAAATTGATGACACTGGTCTGCAAGATGTTTTGCAACCATTTCAACAGATACTGGTTCATCATAAGTAAGCTTGCTGCTCTGTGAAAAGAATCTAGCATTATCTACTTGTACACGTGCATCTGGGATATATCCAGCGGCAGCAACGCCAATATGCTCATCTACTTGGAAAATTTTCTGAGTTACCTCAGTTACCTGAAGTGTGCGTGGTTTTTCTTCTACTGCTATTATGACGCCATCTTTACTCTTGATTCCAATGGCAAGCGTTCCACGCTTTACGGTTTCTATCGCATATTCGACCTGATAGATTCTGCCATCTGGAGAATACATGGTAGGCGTCATATCATAGCCACGTGATGCCATCATTTCAAAGAAAATTCATTCATAGTTAATTTAAGGGTATTTAGTACAAACGCCACCATCAATATCAGGATCCGTGATTTTGAATTGACACTAATTTTGAATAGATTTTAAAATTTGATTATTGATTTCAAAAGCTAATTTTCCGCTGTAAAAATTAAACAAACTTATATAATCTGAGAGGCATGATCTCGATCAACTTGATCAAAAACGATCCCTTTCTCAATGCTACAAAACAACTTGATGATGCATGTCAAATATTAAAAATAGACAAGGGCGTCCGTGATTATCTTGCACAACCAAACAAAGTACTTCGAATAAAAATTCCAGTAAAAATGGATAATGGAAAAATTAGAATTTTCACAGGATTTCGTAGTCAACATAACAACGACAGGGGGCCATACAAGGGTGGCATAAGATACTTTGATCCAGAAGGGGGAATAGAATACATGGAACGCGAGGTCATGGCACTGTCTTCGTGGATGACATGGAAATGTGCAGTAGTTGACATACCACTTGGCGGTGGTAAGGGAGGCGTTTACATTAATCCTAAAAAAGAAAAACTAAGCGAAGATGAGCTTGAACGACTGACACGAAGATTTGCATTTATGATTTCTGAAATTATTGGACCACAAAAAGACATCCCGGCACCAGACGTTTACACAGGAGGGAGAGAGATGACTCAGATCATGGATACATTTGGCAAATTACATGGAATTACTAATCAACCAGGAGTCATTACTGGAAAACCCATCTCAATGGGCGGTTCGTTGGCAAGAAACGTTGCAACCGGACTAGGATGTGCATATTGTGTGAGAGAGGCAGCAAAAGTACTAAAACTAAACCTCAAAGGCGCAAAGGTAGTTCTACAAGGATTTGGAAACGCTGCTACATTTACAGGAGAATATCTTGAGAAAATGGGAGCCAAAGTAATAGCTGCAAGTGACTCTAAAGGTTCAATCATTAACACAAATGGAATCAAGACAAGCAAACTCATTGAATACAAGGAAAAGAAAGGCTCAGTAGTTGGCTTTCCGGGAAGCAAAAAAATAACAACTGAAGAATTACTTACAACAAAATGTGACATTCTGGTGCCTGCTGCACTAGAAAATCAGATAACTGCAAGTATCGCAAAGAATCTTAAATGTAAAATTATTGCAGAGGCAGCCAACGGCCCAACGCTGCCTGAAGCAGATCCAATAATCTACAAGAAGAAAATTATGGTTATTCCAGACATACTGGCAAATTCAGGTGGTGTTTGCATTTCCTATCTTGAATGGGTTCAAAATAATATGGGATACTATTGGGGCTTTGATGAGGTCGCAAAGAAAATGGAAGACCACATCACACGAGGTTTCAGAGATACCTATGCACGTGCAAAGAAATACAACATTGACATGCGAAAGGCAGCTATGGTACTAGCTGTTGAACGTGTTGTTGAAGCATTCAACCAGCGAGGCCTTTGGCCTTAATTCTAATTTTTTAAATCAACTGCTTGTAACACCTTAATTGTTCAATACATCTGATTTTTCCTTTAGTTATAGTTACAAGTTCTTTCTTGAATGAAAGGTCGACTTTGGTACGGCGCTCTAGCTGTTCCATTATCTTACCTGTGAGGTATCTTCCTTTACGATCACTATCAAAGAGAACTATCAGATGTTTGTATCGTGAAGCCAAATCGGCAAATTTTGACACACCGCCAAACTTGTGAAACTCTAGTACTTTTCCAGAAAAACCAAGGCCTTTAAGCGCATCTGCATCTCGCTTTCCTTCTACAATGACTGCACTGTTGGCTTTTGAGTTAAGCGAGATTATAAAATTTTTAACATCAGAAATCTCTTGCTCTGAGAATTCCATGTTCATACGTATTAATTTGACATATTAAGAATTTTATCAGCAACTCAAATGGATGATGTCTTAGTCATACAAAACTCCTCAGCAGAGGGTCTAGGAAGTCTAGAGAGTCTTTTAGTAAATGATGGCTTTAGGCTACAAAATGTTTTTGCAAAAAAAGAGAAAATATCACAAAACGATTACTCAGTTTAATGGCTATAGCAATTTTAGGAAAAATAGGAGAATGGGATAAAAATGAAAAAGGAAGGATTCCACAAATTAAAATTCAATTGACACAGATTAACTCATGATTTTTCAATAAAAATTGATACTAGTTTCATAATTTGGTATAATATTTTAAATACAGATTCAAAAAAGTATTATTGAAATTTTTTCACAATAATTTTATTTTTTTATAATTATAACAATTTCAATCCAACTTTGACCAAAGTTTAATATACTGAATTTGATTTTGTTCGATCTACTTATGAATTCTGTCAAAAATTTTTTTGATGAGACAATCAAAACAGATCACAAGATCATAACCGAAGAAGTTGCAAAATCCATTCTAAAAAGTTATGGAATAAAGGTTCCAGGATATGCTTTGGTTAATTCAGCAGATCAAGCGGCAAAGGCTGCAAAAAAACTAGGCTTTCCACTAGTCATGAAAGTTGTTTCGCCACAAATTCTACATAAAACAGATGTTGGAGGTGTTAAGGTTGGTCTTGACAATGTAAACGATGTCAAAAAAACATTTAATGATATGTACAAACGCCTTTCAAAGAAAAAAGGCGTTCAGCTAAAAGGAATACTGCTTGAAAAGATGGTGCCAAAAGGCACAGAACTTATCGTGGGTTTACAAAATGATCCTCAATTTGGGCCAGTAATAATGGTGGGAATAGGAGGCGTTCTTACCGAAGTTTTCCGCGATGTTGCGTTTAGAATGTTGCCAATAACAACATCTGATGTAAAATCAATGTTAGATGAACTAAAGGGCTCTAAAATGCTAAAAGGCTTCCGTGGAAGCGAACCAATTGACATTAACATGTTATCAAAAGCCCTTGTTCAAATTGGCAAGCTTGGTGTAGACAATGCATCACACTTTGACAGTGTAGATTTCAATCCAATTGTTGTTTATCCAAAATCTTATGCAGTAGTTGACGCAAAAATAATACTAAGAAAAGAGATAAAAAAAGACGCCATCTCAAAAGCACAGCCAAACTCAAAGAATATGGAAATGTTCTTTACGCCTCAATCAGTTGCACTTGTTGGCGCATCAGCTACTCCAGGAAAGATAGGTAACTCGGTTCTTGACAGTTTAGCAAAACATGATTACAAGGGTAAAGTATTCCCAATAAATCCAAAACAAGAAGAAATTTTAGGAATCAAGTGTCATCCATCAATATCCGCAATACCAGAAAAAGTGGATCTTGTTGTTGTTTGTGTTGATCTATCCGTCACTCCACCAATACTAGAAGAATGTGCAAAGAAAGGCATACACAGTGTAGTAATTGTATCGGGTGGAGGAAAAGAGCTTGGCGGCGAAAGAGCAGCATATGAGGCAGAAGTTAAACGATTATCAGAAAAATATGAAATCAGAATAATTGGTCCAAACTGTATTGGCATGTTTAATGCAGCAAACCGTCTTGACTGTGCGTTTCAAGGTCAAGCACGAATGGTTAGGGCAAAACTAGGGCCAGTAGCACTATTGTCTCAAAGCGGTACTATGGGAATCAGCTTCTTAGAAACTGCAGATTCCTTTGGATTATCAAAGATGGTTAGCTATGGCAACAGGTCAGATGTAGACGAGGCAGACATGATTTGGTATTTGGCAGATGACCCACAAACCAAAGTAATTGCACTATATGTGGAAGGCTTTGGCGATGGCAGAAAGTTTGTCAACACAGCAAAGCGCGTTATGGCAGAAAAGAAAAAACCAATTGTTATTTGGAAGAGTGGAAGATCTGAGGCAGGAGCAAAGCAGGCAGCATCTCACACTGGCTCACTTGGAGGCTCTAATGCAATAATTATGGGGGCATTCAAGCAGGCAGGAATAATTTCAGTTGACAGCTATCAGGAACTTGCAGGCGTGACAAAAGCCCTTGCATGGCAACCTGCAGCAAAGGGAAATCGAGCTGCACTATGCAGCAATGGGGCAGGACCTATGATTGGCGCAATTGATCACTTTGAAAGACTTGGTCTTTCACTTGCAAAAGTAACAGAAGACACAAGAAAGAAAATGGTTGAACACTTTCCACCAACATATATTGTAGGAAAAGGGAATCCTGCAGATGTAACAGGTGGTGCAAACGCAGACGACTATAGGTTTACAATTCAATCCTTTATGGATGATCCAAACGTAGACATTATCATGCCGTGGTTTGTGTTTCAAGATGATCCCTTAGAAGAAACAATAATTGATTATTTAGCAGAGTTTTCAAATCAAAAAAAGAAACCAGTTATTGTTGGTGGAAATGGTGGACCATACACACAAAAAATATCTGCACTAATTGAACAAAAAGGTGTGCCAGTTTATGATGACATTAGAACATGGGCAGCTGTTGCATCTGCTTTAGCACAATGGGGAAAAATCATCAAGTCATAGACAACATTTAAGTCCGGCAATTAATTTCGCAATTAATAATGTCTCTGGTTACAACATCAAAATCAGATGGAATTTGTATAATCAAAATCAATAGACCCGAAAAACTCAATGCAATGAATAGTGATGTTGCAAAAGAAATAATTTCAATCTTTGAAAAAACTGGAACAGATGATAGCGTTAAGGTAATAATTTTAACAGGCGAAGGAGATAGGGCATTTTCTGCTGGTGCAGACATTGAATACATGTCAAAAATCTCACCAGACGAATCAGTAGAATATGCAAAACTAGGCCAACTACTTACTGCAACAGTTGAAAACGTAAGACAACCAACCATAGCAGCAGTAAATGGGTTTGCCTTAGGTGGAGGTTGTGAGCTTGCAATGTCATGTGATATTAGAATTGCATCTGATACAGCAAAGTTTGGACAACCCGAAGTTACAATTGGAATTCCACCTGGATGGGGAGGAACTCAACGACTCTTGAGAATAGTCGGAATAGCAAAAGCAAAGGAGCTTGTTTACACTGGAAAAATGATAAAAGCAGACGAGGCAAAAGAAATCGGACTTGTAAACCACGTCGTACCATTAGCATCATTAATGGACGAAGCAATGAAAATGGCAAAAACAATTGCAGAAAATTCTGCAATGGGTGTGCAAATGTCAAAGACTGCAATTAACAAAGGACGAAACGCAGACTTGGATACTGGTCTTGGAGTTGAGCTTTTGGCATGGCGAAACTGTTTTACTCATCCTGATCGAGAGCAACGCATGACGGCGTTTGTAAACAAATCAAAAAAGTAAGCTGGTCCTAACTTTCTTCTTGTTTTATTGAATTCCTACTATAGTCAGTATGAAAAGCTTATTATAATTAGACGCGACCTTTTTTTGTATGGCAACTGAACAAACAGAAAAACTAGTTACTGTCACTCCAAAGGCAGCTGAGAAAATAACTGAGTTTATGAAAGAAGAAGCAGAGCATCCTGAATACTTGCGAATTTATGTACAAGGTGGTGGATGTTCAGGTCTGTCTTATGGAATGGGCTTTGAAACAAAACCTGAAGATGACGATTTAGTAATTGAGGAAAGCGGAATAAAGTTGCTAATTGACAGTTATAGTCAAGATCACCTAAAAGGTGCAAACGTTGACTATATTGAAAGCCTCATGGGTTCTGGATTTAAAATAAACAATCCAAATGTTACAAAGAGCTGCTCATGTGGTCACTCATTTAGCACAGAATAAACAATCAATATTTTTCCATTTTTAGAAAATTTATCATTAATGTATAATTAATCGAAATTTTATTAGATCTGAGTGAATTGATATGCTGAGGCACAAATTTTTGCGATACGCACTTATAGCCAATATATAAAAAATAAGTTAGTTGTTAATTAAAAGGATGATGATTATAGAATGCCATCAAGTGGAATTGTCAAATATCACGTTAAGCTATCCTTTGAAGTTGACGGCCTCGTCGAACGAGCCGACATAATAGGAGCTATATTCGGTCAGACCGAAGGACTCTTGGGTCCTGAGATGAATCTGAATGAACTTCAGAGAGTCTCAAAGGTAGGTCGCATCGAAGTAACTACTAACTCAACTTCAAACACTACCGTAGGTGAGGCACTAATTCCAATGAGCACAGACATTGATACTTGTGCATTAATTGCAGCAGCTATAGAAAGCATAGACAAGGTTGGGCCATTTGACTGCAAATTCAAACTATTAGCAATTGAGGACGTTCGTGCATCAAAAAAAGAAGACATTGTTAAGCGCGCAAAAGAAATCAAACAACAATGGTCTACAAAAACACTTAGTGAAGGCGACACAATGCTCAAAAGCGTTTATGAAACATCTTCAAACAAACTAACAACATACGGAAAGGAAAAACTTCCATGTGGTCCTGCAATATTTGATTCACCATGGATAATTTTAGTTGAGGGACGTGCTGATGTAATCAACCTGTTAAGGGCAGGATATGATAATGCGATTGGAATCGAGGGCGCAAAAATAGATGAATCAATAAAAGAGCTATGTGACTCTAAAAAAGTTGTTGCCTTTTTGGATGGTGACAGAGCAGGCGGATTTATTTTAAAAGAACTAAAATCCCTTGTAAACATTGATGTTATCCATCGTGCTTACGAAGGACTAGAAGTAGAAGAGCTTACGCCACAACAAATCGACGACATACTAAAAAGTACAGCAGAAGCAATGAAGCAAGAAACTACCAAGCCAACACTACATGATCCTGAGGACAAACCACTTGCAGAAATGGTAACTCGAGTTTATCCACAACTCAATGAAACACTTGAAGCTGTTGCATTAGATGAACAAGAAAAGGAAATCTTCAAAGTACCAATTAGTGAGCTTGTCACAAAACTTTCTGTACAATCTGGAATAAAGTATCTAGTTTTAGATGGCATCATCACACAAAGACTGATTGAGGGTGCAAAGCAAGCAGGAATTGGCTATGTAATAGGACACCGCGTTGCAAAACTTACAAACGCAGATGGTCTAAAATTAAAAACATTTACAGAGCTTGGCATCGCCTAGATTTAATGTCTGATCTTAAAATTCAACACCTTCTTACCCTAACCCAACTCCTAAGCAAAGGCGCAAAACACAACTTTGTTCCTATAACTACATCATCGCTTGGAAAAAGCATAAACAAATCTCAACAGGCTGCCTCAAAACATCTCTTGGAGCTAGAGCAAGACGGATTCATAGAGAGAATACTACGTGGCAGAAATGTTTCAGTCAAAATAACGGCAAAAGGATATTCTGAAATGGTAAAACTATCATCAGTTCTACGAACAAGCCTTGAATCAGCACCATCCTATGTTGAGCTAAAAGGAACGCTAGTCTCTGGCATGGGAGAAGGAGCATACTATATGTCGCTAAAAGGCTATACAAAACAGTTCAAAGAAAAGCTAGGATATGTTCCATTTCCTGGAACCCTGAATGTGAAATTATCAAAAAAGGAGCACATTGAGACTGTATCGCAATTTTATAGTCTTGACTGCGTTTTAATTAATGGATTTTCTGATGAAAAAAGAACATATGGATGGGCAAAGTGCTTTAATGCAAAATTAAACAATTTGATTGATTGTGAGCTTGTAATTTTGGAGCGAACACATCATGACAACTCTGTAATTGAGTTGATTTCAAAAATCGACATCAGAAAGACTGCAAAGCTAAAGGATGGCTCTAATCTAACAATAAAAATCCCAATAAAGTCCTGATCTTTAAATGCCGTGAATAGATTCTCCGTATTCTTTTTCTATCTTTGAGCTTGAAAACTCTGGAATAGGAGATTGTAATCTAGCTACTTTGACATCAAGATTTAGCTTTCTACATCCATCGATAATGAATTTCTCTTGGTGCACTTGGTCATAACCTAGCGCAATAACTTCTGGCCTTACCAAGTCTACTGTTTTAAAAATATCCTCTTCACTTCCAACAACACAGAGATCAACCATTAATAGTGAATCTACAAGCTCACGTCTTAATTTTTGATTATGTAAAGGCACACGTTTTTTCATTTTTTGAGCAGTCTTGTCTGTTGCAACAACTACAATTAAGACATCGCCAAGTGCTTTTGCAGAATTTAGTGTATGTATGTGTCCTGGATGAATTATATCAAAAACTCCTCCAGCAAGAACAACCTTTAATGATGTGCGCCCTAACTCTGTAAGTGATTTTTTGTCTTGCTTGGCAAGACCATTTTTCACCAAATCATTAATTTTTGCATTGATAATATCGTCTGACATCAAGTGTTTTTTCTTTACAATCTTAACTACATTGCCATCTGATAGAGATGCAACATACATGGCAGCTAAAATGGCTTTGTTTAGAGGATCCAATCATATTTTCAGCCTCTCTTTCTCTTTTTTAATTCATCGATTATCTGCTAAAAAAGCAAGCCTTGTAATGTAAAATTACAGTTGTAGCACCCAAAAATCGTATAAAGGATTATACCATAATACTAGGCATGGGCATAAAAAGGGCCTTGGACATTTTAGAACCTTTTGAGAAAGACTTGGAAAAAGAAATTGATGAACTGCGTCAAAAATCAAACCAGTTTGAGATAACAGATGACGATCCTAGATATGCAATTGAAACAAAGGAGTTTGAAAAAAAGTATCTGCAAGAAATTGAACACCAAGCAGAAGTTCTAAAAAATGCAATACGCGAACTAAAGTCTAATTCTGCACAAAAACGACCACACAAAAGAAAAAGTCCACTGACGCTTGGATACTAATATACAGTAACTCTATTTCTAAAACTATTTCATAATCTCAATTTTCGTTATGGTTTTAGCTATAGCTTTTGTTATAAGTCAAATTGGAAATTACTATTCATTACGGCCCTTGTTATTTTCTTGAATCATTTACCCTTTGGATAGGCTTTTGCAATTTCTTTTGCAGCCTTTGATCCAAAATAGAATATTATCACTACCATTATGACCTGAGAAAAATGTTCTACAATATTAGCCGAATTAGCATTGTTTGATTCAAAATCACCTGTCATAGTTAACACTACAACAACCACATAGATACAAACCAGCATGCCAGCTAAAGCAGTTCTCATATGCCCTGTATCTTTTTCTTCGTTTTGTGAGCCAATTGATTGATATTTTGCAACTGATAGCATTCCAAAAAACGTGATTATTCCAATTCCAACCACCGACAAACTAATTGGGAAATCTTCCAAAAACACTCCAGCTGCAAATATTCCCAAATCTGCAATAATTATGACAATAGCTATTTTTGTTGTAGTTTTCCATCTTTGGATTTTATCGCTTTCAGCTGCCATGGGCTGTAGACGAATCAAGTACTAAAAAACTTGTCCTACAGCTTAGGGGTGACTATGATGATATGTTTCGTAATCATATACTAGATTATCCAGAAAAAAGGTTGAACAAAATTTCTCGATCTTTTCCTATACAAATAATCTTATAATCTCCTCAAGTATTATGAAAAACCACTAAATCTTAGGCTCAAAACCTTTTGCCATTCTTAATGCATCAACTAGACCATCTGCATATCCTATACTCAATACAGCAAGCTCATCTTTTCTTTCCTGATGGAATTTTTTTGCATCTTCGATATACAGATCGGCATTTTCTAGCACTAGCCTAAACTCCTTTGAATCTTTGTAATATGGTACTATCTCTTCTAGTGCCTTTTTTACCATTGGAATGTACTTTTCCATCATCTGATCAGAGATTTTCTTTATTTGAGCAGAGTTGTCAGTTGGTTCATCAACACATTTTGCAAGAACTTTTAGTGCATCAGATTCTGTAAAATGAAGACTACCTGGTATAATGATAGTATGAGGTGGTTTTCCAAAATCCAGCTTCATCAGACTAGATATTTTGCCAGCCATAATCATCTGATCTTTTAGTCCAATTCTTGAGGCAACTATTGCAAAAATATTCTGAGATAATACATTTCGTGCCTGCTCTTTTTCAGACACAAGCAGGTTTGATAGTGCATCTTTTGGGTCAAGGAAAAAATCTGTATCTTGGTTGTATTCCAAAAGCAATATGGTATGATCTCCTGCCAAAAGATTTCCATAGATTGCATAATAGACACTAGCACTTGCCTGAAACTCCTTCATTACAGTAACAACTTTGCCAATCTTGTAATAGTGCAGGCCACATTCTCCAACTAGTGCAGTAACTACTGATGATGCATGTATGGTATTTGTCTTGATTTTTTCCTGAATTGCCCTTGTTCGAAGCTCGATGTGAGTTGTTGCAATGTAGGAATCTCCATATGACAGCAAGACAACGTTTTTCTTTTTTGCATTTTTTAGGATCTCTTGTCCGTCTTCAACCATCCAGCGCTTTACAGCCTTGAACTCGCCTTTGACTAGTTTTTTGAGCTTGGTTACATCTGATTTTGGAATAATGCTTGTAAATTGTTCAAGATAGACAATGTCTGCTTTTTTTAGAATGTTTTGTGCATCAAGAGAAATTGATCCGAGTCCTGATATGCCAAGACCCACAAACCACAACATCTACTTTGTTTTGTCGTGTAGTCTTTTTAAATGCTGTAAGGTGTGCTTTAGAACTTCGATTGAACGTAGATATTCATCAATTGATACTTTTTCATCAATTGTATGTGAAGAGTGAGGATCTCCAGGACCATATGTCACGACAGGCACATTCAATTGATTGCCAATTATGTTCATGTCACCTGTTCCAGTCTTTCGGATAAGTGTTGGTCTTGTGTGCTCTACATCAATAACTCCAAGTGTAAATGCACGAACAAGTGGTGAGTTGTGGGGAGCTTCAAAAGGTTCTGTCTCATCTAAGATTGAATAAAACGCCTCAACTTGACGTTTCTTTGAAACTTCTTGAACAGAGTTTGCAATTTTTTCTTCAATCATCTTGCAGTTCATGTCAACTGGAATTCTAATATCCATTATTGCATCACATTCCTGCGGAATTATGTTATGGCTTGTGCCGCCTTTTATTTCTGTAAGTGCGACGGTAAGCATCATTCCTTTGTTTTTCTTATCCTGTCCTTCTTCTAACACTTTTCTTAGGTCTCGCGTAAAAATCAGCGATTCCTCAATTGCATTTTTTGAAAGCCATGGTGCACTTGCGTGTGCGCTGTTTCCAACATTTACCTTTAGGTTTATTGCGATACGCCCCTTGTATGCAATGGTTACCTGCTTTAGACCGCTTGGCTCACCAAATATCGCATAATCAATATCTAGTTTTTTTGTTACAAGATTTTTTACTCCTATTGCATTTCCTTCTTCGTCTACTGCACCAACAAACATTATGGTGCCATTATTATTTTGAATCGTAGATGCAGCAAATAGCATTGCCATTAGTGGTGCTTTTGCATCAGAGGCACCACGACCATAGAGATAGTTTCCCTCCTTTCTTACCTTTATTTTTCCAGGCACTGTATCCATATGGCCACACAAAAGAACCTTAGGTGAGCCTGACCCTTTCATCGCAATGAGGTTTCCTACCTCATCTGTGTGTATATCTTCAAATCCTAAATCATCACACTTGTCTGCAAGAAAATCTGCCATTGGCTTTTCTGAAAGCGATGGTGTGTAAAGCCTCAAAGCTTTTTCTAGCATCTTTACTGAGAATCTAGGAGTAATTGTAAATACAGAGTCCATTTCTATTTGTTCGAATTTAATGTGTAATCTATCATCAATGATGGAATATCTACACCACAGACTCTGACTGTGTTTTTGTATTCCGTTGTGTTGTTAACTTCATGAACTACTAGTCCTTTGTCTTTGCTTTCCATCAAATCCACTCCAACTATTTGTCCTTGGACTGCATTTTTTGCCTTGATACATATATCTTCCATTTCCTTTGTTACCTTGCATGGTTCTGCTCTTCCACCTAGTGCCATGTTAGTTTTCCATGACTCATCGCCAGAATATCGGTAAATTGCAGCAACGATCTGATCTCCTACCATTATGGCTCTAATGTCACGTGGAGGCCTGTTTACAAATTCTTCTAGATAATGTACCTGATAGATAGGATACATCCTTTCCCTGCTTTTAATTATTCCTTCAGCAGAGTCCTTGTCATTTAGCTTTGAGATCATTCTGCCCCAGCTGCCTACTGTTGGCTTTATCACCTTTGGGTATCCAGTTAGCTCAAGTGACTCCAGTGCAGCTTCTTTTGAAAAGGCAACAGTTGCAAAAGGTGTTGCTACTCCATGTTTTTTTAACAACATGTGGGTGAATAGCTTGTTTCCTGCATAGATTCCAGTGTAAAGACAGTTTATCACGTTTACTTCCATCCCTTCAAGTGCTGCAGTTGAATGTACATTTCTGTAATAGCTTACACAACGTTGCAGTACAACACCAAAACCGTCCTTTTTTTTATCTAGATCTAAGAACAGCTTTTTGCAATCTAGCATCTGTAAATTTACGTTCTTTTTTTTACCAGCTTCTAGTAAGGCTTTTTCTTCCCAGCGGATGGTGTCAAAAAGAACTGTAATGTCAGGACGGCTCACTGCCCCCAGTCCTCGCCAACAGCTTGAGCAGGCTTTAGCCCAAAACCGTCCGCACCTTTTACAAGCTCATAGCTTGCCCCACAATCAGGGCATGTTACAAGTTCCCCTTCTAACGCATCTTTGGGAACAGGAATATCTGCATCACATTCAGTACATTTTGTCATTTTTCTTCCTCCATTTTCATCATTTTTTTGTCATTAATTATCTTTTTTTCAAGTCTATCCTCTAATGGTATCTCAATAAGATCACCCATGCGTAGATTCTTTAGTCCTGCAGCAACTGCTTTTGCATCTTCGATATTTTTGTTCAGCCCCAGAAGTGACATGAGGTATGCAGCACCTGTTTTTCCAGCTAGCTCACCAAATACTATTCTGCGTCTGTTTCCAACAACGCTTGGCGATATTGGCTCATACGCTGCAGGATTTCTTAGAATTGCAGCTAGGTGTGTTCCTGCCTTGTGTTTGTAGGCAGACGTTCCAACAATTGGTTTTGAATCGTATGGTCTAATTGATGTGTATTGCTCGATTAGTCTTGAAAGATCAACTAACATATCTAGTCTGAAATCATTTGGTGATTTGTATAGGTATGTTAAGGCAACTGCAGTTTCTGCAAGAGATGGGATTCCTGTTCGTTCACCTATACCATCAATTGTTGTGTGAATTTGTTCAGCTCCTGCATCACATCCTGCAAACGCATTTGCTAGTGCAAACCCAATATCGTTATGACAATGAACATCAAGTGGAGTTTTGATATTCTCACGTACCATCTTGACTAGGTTGTACATCCCAATTGGCCGCATTATTCCAACTGTATCTGGGATGCTAATTCTATCAACTCCTGCCTCTTCGATTGCTTTGCAAACTTTTATCAAAAACTTTGGCTCTGCTCTACTTCCGTCCTCAACAGTAAATCTCATCTTGAGTCCATGTGATTTTGCATATTCTACTGTCTCAACTGCTCTCTCAAGCGCCTCTTCTCTTGTTATTCTTAATTTGTCTTTGAGATGAACATCAGATATTCCAAGATAGGTTGCAGTCCATATGGCATCACATTTTAACGCAACATCAACATCTTGTTTTAGTGCCCTTACATGGGCAACAATGTCTGCCTTTAGTCCCTGCTTTATGATAGTCTTTGTAGCCTCAACATGATCACGTGAGACAATAGGTGAAATCTCGATTTGATCGACTCCAAAATAATCAAGCATCCACGCAATCTGGATTCTTTGCTTGTTTGTGAAGGTGACTCCTGGGTGTTGCTCGCCTTCTCGCAGTGTACTATCTAAGACTCGGATCTTTTTTTGACTTTTATTATATGCATTATGCTGGTCTGCATAGTAATTCGGATCATTCATTGCTAATTTAGAACCAATTCTATCAGAATATAAAGATATTCGTACTAAATTCGGCTATTTTCTACAACCTTGATCCTAGTTTCGTTACTATTGATTAGATTAGATCCTAATCTCGCTTTTAGGTTATTGTGCGAAGAATAATGACTGTATTTGTGTCTGAGACACCTGGAATTTTTCTTAATGAATCAATACTGCTGTTAATCTCCATGATGTTTGGTGCCCTAATTATTACAGCAACGTCGTACTGTCCTGTAATCTCATAGACTGTCTTGACGCCTTCAAGTTTTGTTAGCCTTGCTGATACCTTTGATGTATCCATTGATGACTCTACAGAAATCAAAACTATAGCGCTTGTTGTGTTTGATTCACCAATCTCTACTGTAAATTTTTTTATGATTCCTGAGTCGACAAGATTTTTTACTCTTCTTCGTACAGCAGATTCTGAAAGCTTTAGCTTTTTTCCAATGTCTACAAATGATTCTCTTGAATCATTTCGCAAAAATTCGATTATTTTCTCATCTGTTTTATCAGCGTACATTTTTTCGTTCCTCTTCTCTACTTAGCAACACATCTAGGATCTCTATTACTTTTGTTATATCTTCTTCTGTGATAACAAGCGGTGGCAACAGTCTAATGATGTTTTTTCCTGAATATAGAAGCAAAACGCCCTTTTGAATTCCTTCAAGCAAAATGTCTTTTACCTCAAATTTTAGTTCAACACCAATCATGAGCCCCTTGCCTCTAACCTCTCTGATTATTTTGTGTTTTTCCTTTAGTCGCTCAAGCTCATCGATGAAGATTTTCCCCATCTTTGCAGCATTATCGATTAGCCCATCTTTGGTAAGTGCTTGAATTGCGCCAATTCCTGCCGCACATGAAAGTGGATTACCACCAAACGTTGAAGAGTGCTCTCCTTTTTGCATGCAAGCCAGTATGTCTGATCGTACAAGTGTTGCGCCCATTGGCACTCCTCCAGCAATTCCCTTTGCAAGACACATTATGTCTGGTGCTGTGTTCCAGTGCTCCCCTGCCCACATCTTTCCTGTTCTTCCAAATCCTGACTGAATTTCATCGAAAATCAGCAAAATACTTCGTTCATCGCACAATTTTCTTACATCTTGCAGAAATCCATCCGGTGGAACATGAATTCCGCTTTCGCCTTGGATTGGCTCTAAAATGACAAATCCTGTTTCATCAGTAACGGTGGAACGTAATGCATCAATATTTCCATACGGCGCAAATGATACACTTTCTACTAATGGTTCAAATGATTTTCTATATTTTGGATTAAACGTAACTGACAATGCACCAAGTGACTTGCCATGGTAGGAGCCATTCATGGCTACCATGCCTTTTTTTCCTGTGAACTTTCTTGCAAACTTGATGGCTGCCTCTACTGCTTCTGCTCCACTGTTGTTCAAGTGGGCTTGAGTGAGCTTTTTTGGTGCAATCTTGATTAAATTTTCAAGAAATTCCTCACGAGTCTTGTTGTAAATTGAACTATGTACTGTAATTATTTTTTCAAGTTGTGATTTTATTGCATTGACTACACGTTGGTTTCTATGGCCGACAAGTGCTACACCATATCCGCCCATACAGTCGATGTATTCTTTACCGTTAATGTCCCAGACATGTGAGCCTAATCCTTTTTCTATAGTTACCGGAAACCTTTGGTAGAGGTTTCCCATGATTTCGTCTTCAGTCATTTTGTGATTACCGTACAATTGTCATGAGATATTGCTGAAGATATTGGGTTTTCTTTTTGTCCATTTGAAATCAATGCCTCTTTAACTCCCATCTCTAATGCCTCTGTTGCAGCAAGCACCTTTTTTTCCATACCAAAACCAATTTTTGGCAAAACCTCTTTTGCTTCTGTCAATGTAAGATTCCTGACAAGCTTGTCATCAAGCAAAAGACCATCAACGTTTGTTAAAAACAAAACCTTGTCTGATTCAATCTTTCCTGCCACATAGGCTGCAGCCCTGTCCCCATCCACATTTAGGAACTCAAATTCTTCACTTATCGCTATAGGTGATATGACCGGAGTATATCCTTGATCAAGAAGTGACTTTATGAAATTGGCATTTACGTTGGTTATTTTTCCTGTATATCCGCCGTCAATTACCTGCTTTCGTCCTTTTTCATTTACTATGACTAGCTTCTTTTTTCTTTCAGCCTGAATCACTTTTCCATCCACACCTGAAAGGCCAACTGCGTTTATTCCATTTTTTTGCAACATCAAAACTATTGTTTTGTTAATGCGTCCTGACATTACCATTGTAAAAATCTCTGCAGTTTCCTTGTCTGTGTATCTGCTTTTTATTCCACCAGGTGAGACAACAAACTTTGGTTCCTTTCCAAGCTCTTCTGAAACTTTAGTTACTTCCTTTCCTCCACCATGTACTAGTACTACACCTTCTTTTCGCACTACTTTTTTGATATCAGAAATTGTTGAAGGATGTAAATTATCAACTACGCTCCCTCCAATCTTAATTGTAATCATGTCTCATACTGGAGTTAGAGGAGTGTATCTTAATCCTTCTGACTCATCAAAGCCACACATTACATTCATGTTTTGAATGGCAGAGCCTGCTGCACCTTTCATCAAATTATCTGATGCAGATAATGCAATTAGCCTGTTGTTGTCTTCATCTATGTCAAAGCCAATGTCGCAAAAGTTAGAGCCGACAACAAACTTTGGATCAGGGAATTTGTAAAATCCCTTTTTGTCACGAATCAATCTGATGAATTTTTCGTTTTGAAAGTCTTCGCGATATATCTTCCAGAGTTCCTTTTCATCTACATTCTTTGTTAGGAAGGTGTGATTTGTACACAAAATTCCTCTTACAATATCAACAGCATGTGGGCTCATAGATATTTTGATCTTCTTTCCTGCTACCTCGCTAAGTTCTTGCTCAATTTCTCCTGTGTGTCTGTGCTTTGCAGGCTTGTATGGTCGTATCACTCCTGACCTCATTGCATGATGAGTTCCAGACTCTGAGGTTGCTCCTGCTCCAGAAGACCCAATCTTGGAATCAACAATAATATGATCGACATCAATTAGATTTCGTTTTATCAACGGATACAATGCTAACATCGAAGTAACTGCCATGCAACCAGGACAGGAAACAAGCTGGGCGTTTTTGATTTTTTCTCGATGAATTTCAGGAACACCATATACTGATTTTGCTAAATAATCAGGATAAGGGTGCTCCCATCCGTACCATTTTTTGTAATCTTCAGGATTATGTAGCCTATAGTCTGCGCTAAGATCAATTATCTTCATTCCCCTATCATAAAGTGATTTTACAATTTCAGTTGCAGTACCGTGAGGAACTGCGGTAAAAACAACGTCACAATTGTCTGACATTTTATCATAGTCAAGCTCAGAAAAGGTCAGATCTGTAAAGCTCTTGAGGCTTGGCTGTATCCTGTGCAGATATTCACCAACATACTGCCTTGAAGTAACCATTGTGATCTCAACTTTTGGATGACTTACAAGTAGTCGTAATACTTCGCCTCCAACAAATCCAGATGCACCTACAACTCCGACTTTCATAGATACCACTCTTCGTAATGTGGTATAATTTATTTCCTAACGGAATTTACCGCAAACTCTACCATTGTTTTTGGAATGTTTTTTGTTGCAACTTTTGCTAGTCCCTTAAACTCTACAGTATTATTTACTTCATGTACGACTAGGCCTCGTTTTTCATCTTCCATCATATCTATTCCCAAGATTCCGCCGCCTACAGCCTTTGATGTCTTGCAACAAAGGTCCTCAATCTCTTTTGTGATTTTACAGAGCTCAGGATCTGCCCCAAGCGCAATATTTGTCTTAAATCCTAAAGATTTCCTGTACATTGCAGCAACTACCTCATCTCCAACAATGATGGCTCGCAGGTCACGTGGAGGTCTTTTTACCATCTCTTGAAGATAAAATATCCTGTCATGTGGACCATCTGTAAATTCTCTAATCTCAAACAAGGCATCTACCGTATCCTTGTCCTTTAGCGGTACTACGCTTCTTCCCCAGCTTCCAATAATGGGTTTTATCACAAGTGGATATCCTACTTTGTCAAGATTTTCTCTTGCAGCCTCTGCTGAAAATGAAAAGTAGGTTTTTGGTGTAGGTACCTTGTGCTTACTTAGCAGTAATGAGGTAAGCATTTTGTTTCCACAGTTATTTGCAACTTCAAAAGTGTTGATTACAGGAATATCCAAAAACTCTAGACATGCAGTAAAATGAATGCCACGAAAATAGCTTACACATCTTTCAAGTACAACATTGCCAAAATCATAGTCAGCTTTTTTGCTTTCTGTACTGAATCGTGTTATCTTTGCATCAATGGATGTAGTATCGTATCCAAGCTGTTCTGCTTCTTTTTGAAGCATTTTTTCTTCAGCTCGGACTCGATCAAAAACTATACTAATCTTTGACAATTACTCTCCCCAGTCTTCGCCTACTGTTTCTGCCTTCTTTAATTCTATTGAGCCACTTTTTTTTGAAATCTCAAAGTCGGCTCCACAGTCAGGACAAGAGACAATCTCTCCAACGGAGGCGTCTGCTGGGACGTTGATATTTCCATCACAATCTGGACAATTCATTGATTCAACTCACCTCTTTTTTTGTAATTTATTAGCTTCTGTTGATTGCATTCCCCACAATTCTACGAAACCTTTAGCTAGCCTTTGATCAAAGCTAGATTTTTTTCCATATGTAGCCACATCATGGCTGTAAAGGGAATACTTTGATTTTCTACCCACAACGCGCAAACTTCCTTTATACATTTTTAACTTTACAGTTCCTGTCACACGTTTTTGTGATTGGTTGATAAACATATCTAATTCATCTTTTAGCGGATCATTCCATAGTCCAGAATAGACAAGCCAAGCCCACTCATTGTCAACAAGTGACTTGAACTTTGTTTCATGTTTTGTGAGAACCATTTTCTCAAGATCTGAATGTGCCTCAATTAGACAGAGCGCAGCAGGGGTTTCATAAACCTCACGTGATTTTATTCCAACTACACGATCTTCGATATGATCGACTATGCCGATTCCATATCCTCCGGCTTTTTTGTTGATATATTCAATTAGTTTGATTGGAGGAAGCGACTTTCCATCTACCTGCACTGGGACTCCGTTTTGAAATTTTACTTCAAGATAGGTTGGCTTGTCAGGTAGATTTTTTGTTTTTACCCAGATAAATGCATCCTGTGGCGGCTCTTTGTAGGGGTCTTCTAAGACTCCGCCTTCAATTGCCCTTCCCCAAAGGTTCTGGTCTATGCTGAATTTTTTGGCAACACTATCTATTTTGATTCCATGCTTTTGTGCAAATTTTAGCTCTGTAGTGCGATCCAAATTCATATCCCTTATTGGCGCAATTATGGGCAGATTTGATCCTGAACGCATAGTTATATCAAATCGGACTTGATCGTTTCCTTTTCCAGAACACCCATGTGCAAGTGCTGCCACATTTTCCTTTTTTGCTATCTCAACTACCTTTTGTGCAATTAGTGGACGGGCAAGCGCAGTTGCAAGACAGTATTTTTTTTGATATAACGCATTTGCCTTTATAGACGGAAAAATGTACTGCTTGACAAACTCTTCTTTTGCATCTATATGGTAATGTTTTACAACTCCAAGGCTCTTTGCCTTTGCAGCGATCTTTTTTTGATCATCGCCTTGACCAACATCAACTGTAACAGTTACAACGTCAAGACCATGCTCTACTTGAAGATACTTTACAACAACTGATGTATCTAATCCACCGGAAAATGCCAAGACAGCTTTTTTATTCATAGCGCAGTTCAGTGTATGCCTCTGAATTTATTTTTTGTGTTAGTTTGTTTTTGTCAAGTATTTCCATTTGATTTCTAAGATTGCTTTGAAATTTTCCAGCTAGCTTGAGCTAAAATCCGATCACTATTTAACGGAATTATTATAACGCTGTTTTATGAAATTTACTGCTGCAGTAGGTGCCGCACTTGTAATTACAATTACGATACTTGTCGTTATCGCAAATTTTACTCATGAAGTTACAGCACAAAACAAGGTTCGAGTTGCATTTTTTCCAAACATAAACCATATTGTTCCAATTGTTGGAATGGAAAATGGAATCTTTTCTAAAAACTTGGAAGGAACAGAGATAAAAACAAGACTTTTTGATAGTGGCCCACAGGTAATCGAATCTATGTTTGCAAATTCTGTAGACATTGCTTACGTTGGGCCTGGACCTGCAATAAACGGTTTTTTACAATCGAAAAATAATGAAATTCAAATTATTTCTGGAGCGGCAAGTAGTGGTGTTAGCTTTGTCGTGAATCCAGAATCACAAATAAAAACTGCAGAAGATCTAGATGGAAAAAGGATCGCCGCTCCACTAATTGGGAACACACAAGATATCTCATTGAGAAACTATCTTTATGAAAACGGATTAAAGCCTGCTGATAAAGGTGGTTCTGTATACGTATTCAACTTGGAAAATCCAGAAATATACACACTGTTTGCAAAAGGCGACATTGACGGCGCATGGGTGCCAGAACCGTGGGCAACTAGATTGGTTTTGGAATTAGGTGGTGTTCGTTTATTTAATGAGGAAGATTTGTGGCCTCAAAAACAATTTGCGTCAGTGGTTTTGATTGCAAGAAATGATTACATCAAGAATCATCCCGAAATAGTTTCAAAGTGGTTAGACGCTCACACAGAAACTGTAAATTGGATAAACCAAAACCCAGATCAATCTAAAGTTATTTTTAATCAATTTCTAAAAAACACTCTTGGCAAGTCATTGAAAGATGAAATAATCAATGAAGCCTTTTCTCACATACAAATAACAACTGATCCGAGTATTGATTCGATTTACATTTTTGCAGAACGTGCTTACTCTGTGGGATATTTGGGAAGGCATGGCTACAATTTAGATGGAATATTTCATGATACAAAGCTAGTCAAGGCTCTACTGGAGAATGAAACATGACAAAGCTTGAAGCAAAAAACATCGAAAAATATTTTGATCATGATGGACAGAAGCTACAAGCACTTGGAGGAATAGATCTCAAGGTAAATGATGGAGATTTTGTTTGCCTTGTTGGACCATCAGGATGTGGCAAATCCACGTTTCTTCGCATAGTAGCAGGTCTAGATAGACCAGATAATGGCGAAGTACTCTTAGATGGAAAGCCTGTTATCGAAACAGGTCCTGATAGAATTTTAGTATTTCAAGAAGGAGCTTTGTTTCCATGGCTTAAGGTAATAGACAATGTAGAGTTTGGATTAAAGATTGCAGGAATTCCAAAGTCTGAAAGATCAGAGATATCAAAAAGATACTTGGACATGATGCAACTTACCCGATTTGCAGAGTCCTACACATATCAACTATCTACTGGAATGAAACAAAGAGTAGCAATAGCAAGAGCACTTGTACTAGATCCTGATGTTTTGTTGATGGATGAACCATTTGCCGCACTTGATGCTCAAACAAGAGATCTGCTACTTGTTGAGATGCAACTAATTTGGGAAAGAACCAAAAAGACAATTCTTTTTGTAACTCATAATGTAGCCGAGGCGACAATGCTTGGAAACAGGGTTGCTGTATTTACAAATCGACCATCAACAATAAAAAAAGAAATCGTAATTGATTATCGCAGACCGCGTATTTCAGAAGATGAAAATCTCTCAAAATATCAACAACAAATCTTGGCAGAATTAAGACCCGAAGTAAAAGCAAGTGAATAGGATAATTATGAAGAAGCAGAATTACACTTGGAAAAGAATTGTATTCTACATTGCACTGGTTGCAGTCTGGCAGGCATTTGATTCAGTCAATATTTGGCCTGATCAAATCTTCCCATCTCCACTTGAGGTAGGAGAAGATCTGGTGTATAGTGCAGCAGATGGGAGCTTGTTTTTTGGTATTGGTACAAGCATGTTGAGATTGATTGTTGGTCTTGCAATAGCTATTGGTGGTGGAATGGTTCTTGGAATTTTTATGGCAAGAGTAGAGACCATAAATCAAACAATAGGATCGTTGGTGTTAGGATTACAGTCAATTCCGTCGGTTGCTTGGGTTCCCCTTGCAATCATTTGGTTTGGGTTGACTGATGCAGGAATAATTTTTGTCACAGCAATGGGTGCACTATTTGCAGTTACAATTAACACATACAGTGGTGTAAAGAATATAGATCCAAATTTCATTGCGGCAGCACGAAACATGGGTGCAAAAGGAGAACAACTGATCACAAGTGTATTGATACCAGCTGCATTTCCATACATGATATCTGGTTTTAAGCAAGGTTGGGCATTTGCATGGCGAGGCGTAATTGGGGCAGAACTGTTGTTTTCGTTTCTGGGGCTTGGCTTTTTGCTAAATGTTGGAAGACAGCTATCAGATGTCTCTCAAGTAATTGCTATCATGATAGTTGTTATGGCAATTGGGATTTTGATTGATGGCTTTGTTTTCAGGCGAATTGAGAACAAGGTCATGTCAAGATGGGGTCTGCGTTAACAAACGCAGAGTTAAATATGAATTTGGAATAAAATAATCATGAAGCGTTTTAAGCATACAAATGAAGAAATTCAGAATGCTATTAAAAAGGCTAAAGAAAAAGAAGCACAATCAAATTTAGAAAATCAATCTTAACCTATTTTTTATTTTTTTATTTTAAGTGAAATTAAAAACGC
>Ga0247727_10005448_pt1 | contig 25856 bp, 22 predicted proteins | sample WisWelCaveWW1625_FD_202498 | JGI IMG/M metagenome (GOLD analysis project Ga0247727, IMG submission 202498) | Biofilm microbial communities from Wishing Well Cave, Virginia, United States - WW16-25 | ecosystem: Environmental > Aquatic > Deep subsurface > Groundwater > Cave microbial mat | place...
GCTAATAGGCTGGAACCCGCTCACCCGGGGTGTAGTCGTCAAGGGTAGGGCTATCCGCGCGGTTTGCGACCGGATGACGGCGCATCCGGAAATTACAGGTCCCCTGGCAAGTTCGAGACGTGTCCAGCCTGGGTGCCCAGCCCGAACGAGCATCGGCGCTGGCCCCGATCATCGTGAAAACATAGGCGTCCACGGGTTCGATCATAGTGTCAACTGAGATGCAAAAGTTCGAAACGTGTCCAGACTGGGGAGCCAAATTTCCAAGTCGCGTCCTGACCCGCCGTTTCCCTTTTCTTTTCTATAACTTTCCTGGTTCGAATGGCGCAAGATTTCGCGAACGGTTCGAACAGGGTCGTCCGCAACGCCCCGTCCTGCCAAGCCGCCTTTTCGACAACCACCTGGAGCAACCGGCGCTGCTCGGCGGCGGGCTGCTGCAGGAATAACTCGCTCGCCCGGCTCGTCAGGCGCAGCATGTCGACGGCCTGATCGATTGGGGCCGGCGTGGCCTTCTGGACATCCTGGATCTTACGCCGCAGCCCGTCCTGCTCGGAGCGCCAAGCAGCCGATTGCTTGTCGAAAAACTCCTGGGTGATGCGCCCATCGAGCTTGTCGAGGTACATCGTCTCAATGCTCGCTTGGATTTGGTCGTAACGGGTCTGCAACTTCTTGATGGCCTGCGCGCGGGCTGCCTGCTCCGTCTGGTCGGAGGTGAGCACATCGTTACCGAGCCATTCGAGGATGGCCTGCGGAATGACCAGTTCCTGCAGGACCTCGGCGAACTCGCGTGCGAGAATTTCCTGACGCGTGTATGGCTCCTCGCATTTTCCCCGGTTGCCGGTGCAGTGGTAGTACACGTACTTCCGCTTTTTCAACTCGCCGACAAATAGGCAGCCGCAGTGGCCGCAGTGGACCAGTCCGGTGTAGGCGAAATCGTGCTTCACTTTCCGCGTCTTGTCCTCGGCGCGAGCATCCAGCAACTCCTGAACACGCTGCCAGCATTCGCGGGTGACCAGAGGCTCGTGAGAGCCCGTGTACGTGCTGCCGTCCCAATCGAAATCGCCGGTGTACAACCGCTTTCTCAGGATTTGGTGAACGACACTGCTGTAGAGCTTGCGACCGCGCAGCTTGAGACCTTCGCCGTTAACTTCCTTCACGAGCACCTTTAACGAATACCGGCCGGTGGCAAATCGTCCGAACAACTCCGTGATCATCGGCGCTGCGTCCGGGTCCGAGACAATCACGCACTTGCCGCTGGGACCGTCGGCGTTCCGGTACCCGAGACAGAAACAATCTGCCGCCGAACTCCGTGAATGCAGTGATCCGGTTGTTCCCAAGGTCCGCCGGGTGACGGCACAGGTTCGCCGGTGGAGGACGCAACGATACGATGACCGCGGCTGCGCCCTTACGCACAAGGCCAATGCGGCGGACATGGCCAGGGTGCGCCGCCGGATGCGGATGGTCAGGAAATCGAGCGATTTTTCGTCTTCGGCCAGCCGGCTGCTCCACCAGGCGTCCAGTTCCTCACGATAGGCAAAAACGGATCCCTGCTTGTCGTGCTGGAGCCGATGGACCGGCAGGCTCTCTTCCCGCTCCCAGCGCTGTAGCGTCGTGATGCCACGGCCGAAGTGGGCGGCGATCTCCTTCCAGGAGTCCAGCCGGTCATTGCCGTTCTGTGGAGGCCTTTGCCCGGTCCAGCCTTGCTCGCCGTCGCCATAACCGTCCTCGCGACCGCTGAGTATACCAAAACAGGCCGGGCGTTGACACCAAAGCACGCCGCACACCCCAGTGGTTGTCTTTGGTGGTTGCCATCGACCCTCGATGGATCTACGCTGGCGCTGATGCGGCCCCTCGCTCGACGATTCGTCTGTGCGCTCGTTCTCGCCGCGGCAGCAGTGGCCCAGGAGGCGCCCGCGATTCTGAAAGTAGACGTTGAGTACTTGACGCAGTACTGGACAGATTGGACCGGCCCGGAAACCCTGGCGCGTACACCAGGCCCGCTGGTCCTGCCAGGGCCCGCTTTGAACTTCAACCACGGAGTTCAGATCGGAGATATTGTCGCCGTCAACGGTATTCCCGCGAGGGGACTGCTATTCATACAGCAGCAGCAGATTCTCTTGTCGCCCACTCCCGCCGCTGGCCAAGCCATTAGTGATTTGGACCGCGGAGTCTTTAGACTCTGGACCTTTGAGATCCTGAAGTCCGAGGGAAGCCCCATCGGCAGCCTGTTTGCTCAAGGTCTGGGTGGTGGGCCGCCGCCGCCCGGCTCACCGGCCAATGCCACTCAAGGTAACATCGGGATTACCGGAGGCACGGGAGCGTTCTTCGGAGTGCGAGGGGGATCGGTCAGCGGAACTCCCGCCGCTGTGCCGGCCCGCAACACATCCTACAGGGAGGACCCGTCCCTGAGGCGCGTGCACGGCGGGGGCCGGACGAGCTTCATTGTGCAGCTTCTGCCGGCATATCGTCCCGAGGTGCTCATCGGCGCCGATGGTCCGGTTGTTTTTCATGAGGACTACAGCCCGGTGACCTCAAGCAAGCCGGCCCGCGCGGGGGAGATCCTGATCGTCTACGCCAAGGGCCTGGGCTTCACGCGTCCGGCGGTGAATCCCGGCGACGCCTTCCCGGACGGCCCGGCTTTCGCTGTGGTCAACTCTCCCATTGACGTTTTGGTGAACGGGAGCTCTTCACCAGCCCTCAACCAGTTGGGCGTGCCAGGGACCACCGACACCTACCGCGTCGATTTCCGCGTGCCCGCCGGCGCCGCGGCCGGCGTCATGAACGTTCAACTGAGTGCGGCGTGGGTGAGGGGGGCGGCGGTGCGGGTTCCTGTGCAATAGATCTAAAGGAGACAGACCATGACTCATCCTTCCATTCGTGTTTCAGCGTTAGCGCTGCTTATGGCCGTGGGGGCTGGCGCGGAGGAACCTCCAACGATCCTACAGGCCGGCGAAGGGCGTTTATGTCATTGAGTTTCAGCAACTCCAACTCACTCCAGCCCCGTCGCGGGGGCAGGCGATCAGCGACGTCGTGCGGGGTGGCGTTAACCGGATCAGTGTGGAGCTCTTGCAGCCCGATGGAACTCCGATCGGAAGTATTTTCGCCATGGGTCTCAATGGTGGAATGCCCGCGCCTGGATCGCCGTTGAGCGCTACGTCTTCTAATTTTGCGATCATCGGAGGAACGGGAGCGTTCCTTGGAGCGAAGGGATCAATAAACGGTCTCGGATTCCAGGTTGCCGGCAGAGTCACGTCTCAGACCGAGGATCCGTCCATGCGCCGGATCCACGGGGGAGGACGGACGCAGTATGTGATCCAGATCATACCGGTGTTCCGTCCCGAGATTCTCGCCGGCCCTGACGGCCCGGTTGTTTTTCACGAGGCCCGGCTTTCGCCATAGTCAATTCTCCAGTTGAAGTTTTGGTGAACGGGAGCCTTTCGCCAGCCATCAACCAGGTGGGCGTGCCGTCCACGACCGATACCTACCGCGTCGATTTCAGACTGCCCGCTGATACCCGACCCGGGCTTGCGTCCATCCAGATCAGCGCGGCGTGGGTGCGCGGCGCCGCGGTGCGCCTTCCCGTGCAATAGAGCACCGGTTCGCCCGCGGCGGTGCCGCCAGCAGCGGTTGGAACTGAGGTATGGCCGCCCGGTCAAACGTTCTTCGCCGTCAATCGTAATCTGTCAGGTGGGAACTGAGCCAAGGCTTTCATCGCTTCGAGTGTCTGGGGCGTCCTGACCAATCCAGACGAGCGGGTGTCCCATGAATACGGGATACTGATCTGCGAGCCATGCTGGCTCTGGAGAGGATGGCTGCAGCGGCCGCACCAAGCCGATTTGGGCAGCCACCTGGAACGCGAGCGGCTTACGCGCCGCGATGGGGACACGCGCGTGGTGTTATGAGCGGCCGGCGGCATACAATGGAAGGCATCGCCGCCACCGCCAAGCTGCGCGAGCTGCCCGCGGTCCACGAAGTGCTGGAACGCCTGGGAGCGGTCTATGAGCGCTTTCCGCGGGCGCTCGTCGTCGCCGAGGTCCGCCGTGCGATCGCCGAGACCCGCCAGGAACTGCTGACCGACGCCGCCGCCAGTCCGGAGCCGGTCGAACAACGAGTCGAGCGGGTTCTCGATCGCCTCGCCACACCGTCTTTGCGCCGCGTCATCAACGCCACCGGGGTGGTTCTGCACACCAACCTCGGCCGTGCGCCGCTGGCCGGATTTGCGCCGGTCGCCGGGTATGCCAACCTCGAGTACGATCTCGAGGCCGGCCGGCGCGGCCAGCGCGACGCGCACACGGGCGCGCTGATCGAGCGGCTGCTCGGCTCCCCGGGCATCGCCGTCAACAACAACGCGGCCGCCATCTACCTGGCGCTGAACGAGCTGGCCGCCGGCGGGGAGGTTGTTGTCTCCCGCGGCGAGCTCATCGAAATCGGCGACGGCTTCCGCATCCCGGACATCATGGCGCGCTCCGGCGCCGTGCTGCGCGAAGTCGGCACCACCAACAAGACCCGTCTGGACGATTATCGCGCCGCGTTCAACGACAAGACGCGGCTGCTGCTGCTGGTTCATCCAAGCAACTTCCGCATCTCGGGTTTCACCGCCAAGCCGCCCCGCAAGGAAATCGTCGCGCTGGCGCGGGAGCGCGGCGTGCCGCTCTACGAGGACCTGGGCAGCGGCTGTGTCGTCGATCTGCGGCGGTTCGGCATCGACGAGCCGCTGGTCCAGGAGGCGCTCGCCGACGGCGTCGACCTGGTCTCCTTCAGCGGCGACAAGCTGCTCGGCGGCCCGCAGGCCGGGATTCTCTCCGGCCGCCCGGCCCTGATCGCGCGGCTGCGACGCAACCCCATGTTTCGCGCGCTGCGCCTGGATAAGGTGATCTGCCAGGCGCTGGAAACCACGCTGCGCCACCTCGTCTTCGAGCAGTGGGACCGCATTCCGGCGCTGGCGATGATTTTCGCGCCGCCCGAGCTCGTGCGCGAGCGGGCCGCGGCCGTCCTGGCGCGGCTCGCCGACAGCGAAGCGAAGCTGCTGCCGGGACAATCGGTGATTGGCGGCGGATCGACGCCGGAACAATCGATTCCGACATGGCTGATCGCCATTCGCCGGACCGACGTGGCCGCCCTCGAGCAACGTCTCCGGTTGGGCGAGCCGCCGGTGATCGCGCGCATCGAACAGGACCACCTGCTGCTCGACCTGCGCACGGTGTTCCCCGCCGAGGAAGCGGAGCTGGCGGCCCGGCTTCAGGAGGCTCTCTCGAGGTAGGTTCCCTGGGCCGTGTTGACGCGGATTCTTTCTCCCTGATTGATAAAAGGCGGCACCTGCACAACCAGCCCCGTCTCGGTCTTCGCCGGCTTGTTGACGTTGGAGACGGTCGCGCCTTTCAAGGCCGGCTCGGTTTCAACCACCGTCATGTCCACCGAGGCCGGCAGCTCGACGCTGATCGGCTTGCCTTCGTGGAACATCACCGAAACCTTCAGGTTGGGAATCAGGTATTGGACGGCGTCGCCGAGCAGGTCGCCGTTCAGGTGCATCTGCTCGAAGTTGTCGGTGTTCATGAAATGGTAGGAGTCGCCGTCGTCGTACAGGTACTCCATTTCGTGCTCGTCCAGCACGGCTCGCTCGACCCGGTCCTCGGAGGAGAACCGGTGCTCGATCATCGCTCCGCTCAAGAGCCGTCGCATCTTCGCCTGCACGAATCCGCGCAGGTTCCCCGGCGTACGATGCTCGGTCTTGAAAATCGAGTACAACTGGCTCTCGAACTTGATCACCATGCCGGGGCGCAATTGTGTTGCGGGAATCATAGGGGACGGGAAACTCCTCGACTACGCCGGTTTCTGAACCAGTCTAGCACGCGCGCGGCGCGGGTGCGCGGCATCAACGCGGCCGCCGGCCCGATTGACCCGCCGGGGGTGGGGCGATAGTATGGTAGCCATCGGGCGGGACCTATGGAACTGAAGGATCCGATTCGACTACTTCTCCATAACAAGGGACACCAAATCTGGTCGGTGACTCCGGACGCCTCCGTGTACGAGGCGATCGAAATGATGTCGGACAAGCGGGTTGGCGCGCTGCTGGTGATCGCCTCGGGTAAGCTCGTCGGCGTTGTCTCCGAGCGTGACTACGCTCGCAAGGTCATTCTGAAAGGCAGGTCCTCCAGGGACACTCCGGTTCAAGAGATCATGACCAGCGAGGTCATTGTCGCCGGTCCCGACCATACGGTGGACGACTGCATGCGGAGCATGACCGAGAACCGCATCCGCCATCTGCCGGTGGTGGATGGCGACCAGGTGGTGGGCGTGATCTCGATCGGCGATCTGGTGAACTCGATCATCTCCGCGCAAGAGGAGACGATCCAGCACCTGCACAACTACATCGCCGGCAACTACCCCGGGTAGCCGGCCCCGCCGGCAACGACAGCCTCCGATCTCCCCACTAGAAAAAAACACTAGAAAAAAGCACTTGACGGTTGCGGCAGGCGGCGCTACAATAGCGAATAAAAGGCGAATACAATGACTGCCACTTCCCCCCTCCTCGCCTGTGGTCCGGCCGGTTGGAGCGGCCCCGGCTGGGATGCCCTGGTTTATCCACGGCCGCGGCCGAGCGGATTCCATCCGCTCGAGCTGCTGGCCTCGATATTTGATGTCGTCGAAATCCCGAGTCCGGCCCGCGGCGCGATCGCGCCGGAGGTGGCGAGGCTGTGGATCCGGAAGGTGTCCGGAAACCCGCGGTTCCGATTCTCGGCGCTGGCAAGCCCGCGGTTCACCCACGACCGGCTGCTGGAGCCCTCGGCGCTCGAAAGCTTCTCGCTCGGCTTGCGTCCGATCCTGCAGGCCGGCAGGCTGGGCTGTGTGCTGCTACAGTTTCCCTGGTCGTTCCGGTTCACCGTCGAGAACCGCGAATTCTTCATACGGCTGCGCCGCGCCTTGCACGAGTTCCCGCTGGCCGCCGAAATGCGGCATGAGAGCTGGATCTCGGCGGAGGCGCTGGGTGTATTCATCGATTATCACGTTGGTTTCGTGAACATCGACCAGCCGCAAACGATCCGGGCTACCCCGCCAACGGCGCTGCTGACCTCAGGCATCGGATATGTTCGCCTGGAGGGACGCCGCTGGGATCCGGGGCGGCAGTCGCCGCGGCGGGATCACCTGTTCCCGATGGGGGATCTGGACGAGTGGAAGGTCCGCATCGACCGATTCCGGGCCTTTGCCGAAGCGACCTACGTCGTGTTCGCCAACGCAGTCGCCGGCCGTTCGGTCGTAAATGCGCTCCAGATGCAGGGCCTGCTGACCGGTCTCCGCCATCGTCCTCCGCCCGCGCTGGCTCGCAACTGGCGCGTCGATCTGGCGGCCGCGGACCGGGCGATCCAGCCTCCCTTGTTCCCATCCGCCGCCGACGCGCCCGCCGACCCTCGCGGCGTCAAAGCCGCCTGAACAAAGCTTGGAGCCGAGGCTCGTCGAGGCCTTTCGCGAAACGGATCGGCATGCCTGGATCGAGCCGCTGCCGTTTCGCTCGCGGGAGATGCCGGAAGACAGCTCTCGGGGGCACACGCTGGACCGGCTGGGCGCTTTGTACTACGAGTATAGTGTCCAATAAATAACTGGACAGCTCCTGGCCGGTGCCAGAAGCCGGTTTCCTAACCCCGACACGGAAGCAGCTCAATCACGATGGCTTATCCGTTTCGTCGGGGGTTAACGCCGGCGGGGCTCGAGGCCCGCGCTCAAGTACCTTTCGATGTTGGGAAACAACAACTCGCGCACGTCCGGCGACTCCAGCTCGGAAGCGGTCACCAGCCGCACGCCGCTGTCGACGCGATCCGGCGGGTTCTGCCCGGCCAGCTTCAGGATCACCGCCCGCGTGGCCTCGTAGCCCATGCGAAACGGGTTCTGCACGACCAGCGAATCGATCCAGCCGGCTCGCAGGTCGGCGATGAGCTGATCGGAGGCGTCGAAGGCGACCAGCCTGACCTGTCGCGCGCCGCGGGCCTTCAGCGCCTGCACGGCGCCGGAGGAGCTGGACTCGTTATCGGCGAACAAGCCGGCCAGATCGACGTGGGCGGCGAGAGTATTCTCGGTGGCGGCCATCGCCTTGGCGCGGTCCGCCATGCCGAAGTGGAGCGCGACGACGCGCATGGCGGGGAAGCTCTTCCGGACCTCGTCCTGGAAACCCTCCTCGCGCTCCATGGTCGAGGCACTGCCGGGCATGAAACCCATAATGGCGACCTTACCTTTCCCGCCCAGCAGCCGGCCCAGCCGCCGGGCCGCCAGCCGCCCGCCCTCGACGTTGTCGGTGGCCACATACGCCAGCCGCCGGTCGGTCAATCCCGGAGTCGAAAATGGACACCGGGATTCCTTCGCGCGCGGCGCGCTCGACCACGGCGACCAGCGCGCGCCGGTCGACCGGCGCCAGCACGATGCCGGCCAGGCGCCGGTTCACCATCGACTCGACGATCTCGATCTGCCGGCTGGCGTCGACCTCGAGTGCCGGCGCTTTCCACTCGACCCGGTATCCGCCCTCGGCCGCGGCCTTGATCGCGCCCGCATGCACCGTTTGCCAGAAGATGTGGTTGGCGCCCTTGGGCACGACGCCAAGCGTGCGCCGCGAGTCGCGGCTCGAGCAGCCGGCGAGGGCAGCCAGCAGGAGAACGGCGGCCGCGCGGCGCATACGTTCGATTGTGCCATCCCGCGCCCCCCACCGGGCAGCCGCGCCACCGGTTGTGATGGAATGGAATGAGTCTTCCGGAAAAAATGAACCACGTTTTGTCCACTCACCTTTTCGTCAATCACCGTCTCACCACCGTGTGGCTGGAGAGGATCTGGGCGGCGGGCATCCCGGCGGTCGAGATATTCTGCGCCCGCCAGAACCTGGACTACCACAATGCCGCGCAGATCAACGAGCTGAAACACTGGTTCCGCGACGCCGAGCTCACGGTTCACTCGATCCACTCGCCCATGTACAGCGACGACAACTGGGGCCGCTCCGGCCCCAATGCCGTGATTACCATCACGGAAACCGAAAAGATCCGCCGCTTCGTCAGTATCGATGAGATCAAGCGCGCGATCGAAATCGCCGAAAGCATCCCGTTCCGCTACCTGATCCAGCACGTGGGCGTCGCCGGCGAGGAATACGACCAGCGCAAGTTCGACGCGGTTTTCTCCGCGCTCGAGGAGATCAAGGTGTTCGCCGGCCAGCGTGGCGTCGAGGTGCTGCTGGAGAACATTCCGAACGCCTTCTCGAGCGCCGAGCGGCTCCTGATGCTGCTCGCCGAGACCCACCTCGACCTGAATTTCTGTTTTGACACCGGCCACGCGCACATGAACGAGGGCATCGAGACCGCTTTTGAGTTGATGAAGGACCGTATCCGCTCGACGCACGTCCACGACAACGATGGCGTCCAGGACAGCCATCTGTTCCCGCTGGTCGCCGACGGCGGCACCATCGACTGGACGAAGGCGATGGAGCGGTTGCGCTCGGGGGCCGATCGGTATCCGTTGTTGCTCGAATTGCGCGAGCCGCCCGGAATGGACTCGATGATCGAGTCGGTCAGGCGATGCTTCGAGCGCCTCGAGACCGCCTGATGCCGCGCATCTCGATTTCCGATGCGGGGTCCCATGCCGGCGAGACCGTCGAAATCGCCGGCTGGCTCTACAATCTCCGGCGTTCCGGGAAAATCATCTTTCCCTTGTTGCGCGACGGCTCGGGAGTGCTGCAATGCGTGGCCGTGAAGGACGCCGTGCCGGACGGCGTGTTCGAGGCCCTTCGCCATCTGACGCAGGAGTCGTCGCTGGTGGTCGCCGGCAGGCTTCGCGCGGAGCCGCGCGCGCCGGGTGGATTCGAGATGGACGTCGAAGTGGTCACGATCCACCAGCGGGTGCCCGAGACAATGCCCTATCCGATCACTCCGAAAGAGCACGGCGTCGACTTCCTGCTCGATCACCGGCATCTGTGGCTGCGAAGCCGGCGCCAGCACGCGATCCTGCGCATCCGCCACGAGGTGATTCGCGCCGTCCGCGATTATTTCGACTCGCGCGGGTTCCTGCTGGTCGACACGCCGATCTTCACACCGGCCGCCTGCGAGGGAACCACCACGCTGTTTGAAGTGAACTACTTCGAAGACGAGAAAGTGTTCCTGACGCAGTCCGGCCAGCTCTACAACGAGGCCACCGCGATGGCGTTCGGCAAGGTGTACTGCTTCGGGCCGACGTTCCGCGCCGAAAAATCGAAGACGCGGCGGCACCTCACCGAGTTCTGGATGGTCGAGCCGGAGATGGCCTACGCGACCCTCGACGACGTCCAGCGCGTGTCCGAGGAACTGATTCTGTTCGTTCTGGCCCGCGTGCTCGAGAACCGCCGCGCCGAGCTCGGCGTTCTCGAACGCGATGCCGGAAAGCTCGAGGCCGTACGATCGCCTTTTCCGCGCATCCGCTACGACGACGCGGTGAAGGCTCTTCGCGCCAAGGGCAGCCAGATCGAATGGGGCGGCGATTTTGGCGGGACCGACGAGACGCTGCTGAGCGAGGACTACGACCGGCCACTGATGGTCGACCGCTTCCCCACCGCGATCAAAGCGTTCTATTTCGAGCCGGACGCGGAGCGCCCCGAGCTGGCGCTCGGCGTCGACGTGCTGGCGCCGGAGGGCTACGGCGAGATCATCGGCGGCGGCCAGCGCATCCACGACCTCGATCTGTTGTTGCGGCGGATCGACGAGCACCATCTGCCGCGCGAAGCCTTCGACTGGTATCTCGACCTGCGGAGATTCGGCTCGGTGCCCCACGCCGGCTTCGGCATGGGCATCGAGCGGGTGGTCACCTGGATCTGCGGCCTCGAGCACCTGCGCGAGACCATCGCCTTTCCGCGGATGCTGTACCGCACGCGCCCCTGACATGCGGCCCTCCCGGATCGCGATCCTCGGAGCCCCGCTCGATCTCGGCGCCGGCCGCCGCGGCGTCGATATGGGACCGTCGGCGATTCGCGTGGCCAGCCTCAACGCGCGCCTCGAGTCGCTCGGCTACACGGTAGACGACCTGGGGAACGTCGACGTCGAGCAGCCGGAGACTTCGCCGGCCGGCGCCGGCAACGCGCTGTACCTGCCGCAGATCGCCCGCGCGTGCAAGCGGCTCGCGGAAGCGGCCGGCCGCGTCATCTCCGAAGGCAGGATGCCGCTCGTACTGGGTGGCGATCACTCGGTCGCCGTCGGCACACTCTCGGGCGTCTCACGCCACTTCCGCCGCCGCCGGCGGAAACTCGGGCTGATCTGGGTGGACGCGCACGCCGACATGAACACGCCGGAGACGTCCCCGAGCGGCAACATACATGGGATGCCGCTGGCGTGCGCGATCGGTTTGGGGCCGCGCGAGCTCACGCATTTGTACGGCTATGCGCCCAAGGTGGCGGCGAGCCAGGTCGCGCTGGTGGGCGTACGTGACGTCGACCAGCTCGAAAAACCCCACGTGCGGGGTTCGGGCGTGCGGGCGTTTACCATGCGCGACATCGACGAGCGCGGGCTCCGCGGCGTCCTCCAGGAGGCCATCCGCATCGCCTCCGACGGCACGGCCGGTTTCCACCTCTCCCTCGACATGGACAGCGTCGATCCGCAGTACGCGCCGGGCGTCGGGACGCCCGTTCCCGGCGGGCTGACTTACCGCGAGGCGCATCTGGCCATGGAGCTGATCTGCGACAGTGGGGCGATGGTCTCGATGGAAGTCGTCGAGGTGAATCCGGTGATCGACGAGGCCAACCGCACGGCCCAGCTCGCCGTCGAGTTAGTGATGTCGGCGATGGGGAAGCGGATTCTGTGAAAACCAGGGTGGCGGTGCTGTACGGCGGGCGCAGCGGCGAACACGAAGTCTCGCTCGCATCGGCCGAATCGGTGATCGCCGCGATGGCCCCGGCCCGCTACGAGGTTACGCGCATCCTCATCGGCAAGGACGGGCGCTGGCAGCCGCGCTGCCTATGGCCGGAACCCGGCGCCAATCCGGGCATCGACGTCGTGTTCCCGGTGCTGCACGGCACTTTCGGCGAAGACGGCACCGTCCAGGGCTTGCTCGACCTGGCCGATCTGCCGTATGTCGGCGCCGGCGTGCTCGGATCGGCCGCCGCCATGGACAAAGACTTCACGAAGCGGCTCTGCCGCGAACGCGGGCTCCCGGTGGTCGAATCGATCGTCCTCTCGAGCGACCGTCTCGATGCCGATGAGGCGTGCCGCCGCTTCGGGTTCCCGATGTTCGTCAAGCCGGCCAATCTCGGCTCGTCGGTGGGCATCTCGAAACCAACGGACCGCGACGGGCTCGAGGCGGCGCTGGCGCTCGCCGCCCGGTTCGATCGCAAAATCATTGTCGAACGGGCGATCGCCGGCCGCGAGCTGGAGTGCTCGGTGCTCGGCAACCGGGAGCCGGTCGTCTCCCAGCCCTGCGAGATCCTCCCATCGCGCGAATTCTACGATTACGAGGACAAGTACCTGCTCGGCCAGGCGCGGACCCTGATGCCCGCCCCGCTCGATCCGGTCCAGTCCGATCGGGTGCGGCGTCTGGCCGTCGAATGTTTTCTGGCGGTGGAATGCGAGGGCATGGCGCGGGTCGATTTTCTGCTCGAGACGGCCACTGGCCAGGTCTATATCAGCGAGATCAACACCATCCCCGGCTTCACCGCCATCAGCATGTACCCGAAGATGTGGGCGCACTGCGGGATTTCCTATCCGGAGCTGATCGACCGGTTGATCGGGCTGGCGCTCGAGCGTCACCAGGCGCGCCGCCGCCTTCGCTACAGTCGTGAGTAGGTTGTCATGATTCCCGGGCTGCTGCTTCTGTTCGCCTCCGAATCCGTCGACATCGAAGAGGCGCTGAAGAAGTTCACCGCCGTCTACACGCTGGTCGAGCGCCAGGCCGCCACGCCGGTGAATCCCCACCAGGCCGTCTTCGAGGGCGCGATCCCGGGCATGCTGCGCCGTCTCGATCCGCACTCGGTCTTCTTCCCGCCGGAACAGTTCGAGCAGCTCAAGGAAATGGAGAAGTCGACCCACAAAGGATTCGGCACGGTGGTTTCGGTGCTGCCGGGCCGCGTCATCGTCTTGCAGACGCTCCCCGGCACCCCGTCGGCGCGCGCCGGCATCGCCGCCGGCGACGAGATCATCGCGATCAACGGCGTGCGCCTCGACTGGCTCGATATGGAACAGCTGGTCGGGTTGCTGAGCGAGGCGCGTCAGCGCGAGGCCAAGCTCGACGTGCGACGGCCGGGCAGCGCGCGGTCGCTCCCGTTCACCATGGCGCCCGAGCAACTGGCCTCCGAGAGCGTCGACCGCCATTTTCTGCTGCGGCCCGGCGTCGGCTATGCGCGCGTGACGAGTTTCGAGTCCGAGACCCCGCGGCAGCTCCGGGAAGCAGTCGAGAAGCTCGGCGGCCGCCAGCTCGAGGCGCTCGTGCTCGACCTGCGCAATAACCCCGGTGGCCTGCTTCCGTCCGCCCTCGAGACCGCCGCGATGTTCCTCCGGCCCGGCACGAAGATCCTCACCATCCGCGGCCGCGCGACCGAGCCCGACGACATCAAAGTCCCCGACGCGGCCGAACCCTACCCTTTCCCGGTCGTCGTGCTGATCAATGGCAAGTCGGCCAGCGGCGCCGAGATCGTCGCCGGCGCGTTGCAGGATCACAAGCGAGCCGCGATCGTCGGCGAGCCCAGTTTCGGCAAGGGGCTGGTGCAGAGCGTGTATCCGCTCGCCGGCGGCACCGGCCTGGCGCTGACGACCGCATTCTATTTCACTCCGAACGGCCGCTCGATTCAGCGGCCTCTCGGCGGCACCCAGCTCGAGGACGTCACTCGCGCCCAGACCGCCGGCGGCATCCACCCCGACCATTCCGTTCCGCCGCCCGCCCAGACCCGGCTGCGGATTGTGCTCGAAGCCAGCGGATCCGTCACCTCGTTCGCGACCGAGTTCCTGCGCGCGGCCCCGAATCCGGCCGCGAACTTCGAAGTGTCCCCGACCCTCATGGATCGCTTCCAGGCCTGGCTCTCGGACCGCAACATCCGCCCCGGCGTCAGCCAGTGGTTCGCCGACGCCGACTGGATCCGCCGGCGGCTGAAGCAAGAGATCCACACGCTCGCTTTCGGCGTCGCCAAGGGCGACGAGATCGAGATGCGCGACGATGCGCAGGTGCGAAAGGCGCTGGAGGTGCTCGAGGTGCGATGAGATTGCGCCCCCCGGGTGCCGGGCGCTCAGTCGGCGCGGTCCGTTATCCTGAGAATCATGCGTTTCCTGGTTCTCTCTCTGATCGCGGCGGCCACTCCCGCCAGCCCCCAGCCGGCGCCGATGACGCTCCGCCAGGCGGTCGCGCGCGCGCTCGAGAGGTACCCGGCGGTGAAGATCTCCGAGGAGCGAACCGCGGAAGCGGCGGCGGGCATCCGGCTGGCGCGAACGGCGTTTCTGCCAAGAGTGGACGTGCTGGCGCAGCTCAACCGCGCCACGCGCAACAATGTCTACGGGATGCTGCTGCCGCAATCGGTGATTCCGGCGATCAGCGGGCCGCCGCTGCACTCCAACAGTCCGACCAACGTCTGGGGATCGGCGGTCGGGTTCCTGGTGAACTGGGAGCCATTCGATTTCGGATTGCGCAAGGCGGCCGTCGCCGCGGCGGAGACCGTGCGGCGGAGGGCTGAGACGGCTATCGCGCGCACGAAACTGGAGGTCGCGACCCGGGCCGCGGATGCATTCCTGACAATCCTGGCGGCGGATCAGACGCTGATGGCCGCCGAGGCGGGCGTGGCGCGCGCCAGAGCCCTCGACGAGGTCGTGACCACGCTGGTCAGAGTCGAGCTGCGGCCGGGCGTCGATGCGGCGCGGACGCGGGCCGAGGTGGCGCTGGCCCAGACGCAGCGGATCCAGGCGACGCAGGCGGCGGCGGTGGCGCGGGCGGCGCTCGGCGAGCTGCTGGACGTGCCCGGCTCCGGGATTGCCGTCGAAGGCAGCCGCTGGCTGTCAGGACCTGATGCGGAACCGGCTCCCGCGGGGCCGCCGGCGCATCCGGCGCTCGATGAGCAAAAGGCGGCCATAGAAGAAGCGCGGGCACGACGGAAAACGCTCGAGCGCGCCTGGTTTCCGCGGTTCAATCTTCAGGCGGCGAGTTATGCCCGCGGCACCGGCGCCCACCCGGATTTCAACACCGGCGGGGCGGCCTCGGGACTGGGACCGAACATCTACAATTGGGGTGTCGGTTTCAGCGTCAGCCTGCCGGTGATGGATTTCGCCGCGGTCGGGGCGCGGCGGGAAGCGGAGTTGCACCGCATGCGGGCCGAGGAAGGGCGCCACCGCGAGCTCGAGCTCGAGCTCGCGGCCCGGCTCGAGAAGGCGCGGGCGGCGCTCACGGGCGCGCGGGACGTGGCACGCAACACGCCGGTGCAGCTCGAAGCGGTTCGCGCCGCCGGCGAGCAGGCGACGGCGAGATACAAGGCCGGCCTGGGTAACATTGTGGATGTTGTCGAGACCGAGCGGCTGCGGACGCAGACGGAAATCGACGATCGGTTGGCGAAGCTGGGGGTGTGGCGCGCGCGGCTGTCGGTGGCGGCGGCCGAGGGGAGCCTGGACGTTCTGCTCGACGAGTAAGCCATGTGGCTGGTATTTGCCGCGATGCGGAGGCCGGTGACCGTCGTGGTCGCCATGCTGGCGGTTTTGCTCAGCGCGATGCTGGCGGTGCGCCGGATGCGCATCGATATCTTCCCCGACCTGGGCTCGCCGACGATCTACGTGGCCCAGCCTTACGGCGGCATGGATCCCTCCCAGATGGAGGGTTTCCTCACCTACTACTACGAGTATCACTTCCTGTACGTGACCGGCATCGAGCACGTCGAATCGAAAAGCATCCAGGGCGTGTCGCTGATGAAGCTGGTGTTTCATGCGGGCACGAACATGAACCAGTCCCTTGCCGAAGTGGTCGCGCAAGTGAACCGGTCGCGGGCGTTCATGCCGCCGGGGGCGGTGCCGCCGTTCATCGTGCGATTCGACGCCGGCAGCGTGCCGGTGGGCCAGCTGGTCTTCTCGAGCCCGATCCGCAGTCCGGGAGAAATGCAGGATTTCGCGTTGAACCGCGTGCGGCCTCTGTTTGCGACGCTGCCCGGCGTTTCGGCGCCGCCGCCGTTTGGCGGCAATCAGCGGACGATCGTGGTCCGGCTCAATCCGGAGCGGATGCGGGCGTTTCGCATTTCGCCGGAGGATGCGATCCAGGCGGTCAATCGCGCCAGTTCCGTGCAGCCCTCCGGCAGCGTGCGGATCGGAGATCTGAACCGGATCGCGACGACCAATGCGACCGTGGGCGGCAACCTCCAGGATCTCGCCAACGCGCCGGTGCGCACCGGGTCGGGTCCGGCGGTCTATCTGCGTGACATCGGGGTGGTCGAGAGCGGCACCGACGTGATTGTCGGCTACGCGCACGTCAATGGCAAGCGCACCGTGTACATTCCCGTGACGAAGCGCTCGGACGCCTCGACGCTCGATGTCATCGCGCGCGTCAAGGCGGCGCTGCCGGCGATGCGGGCGGTGGTGCCCGAAGACGTCCAGATCCGCCTCGAGTTCGATCAGTCCGGCTATGTCACCCGCGCTCTCCAGTCGCTGGCCGGCGAAGCGGCGCTGGGAGCGGTGCTGACGGGGTTGATGGTGCTGCTGTTTCTGAAGGACTGGCGCAGCGCGTTGATCGTGGTTACGACGATCCCGGGAGCGCTGCTGGCGGCCGTGGTCTGGCTGTGGGCCAGCGGCCAGACGATCAACATCATGACGCTGGGCGGACTGGCGCTAGCGGTGGGCGTGCTGGTGGACGAGGCGACCGTCGTGATCGAGAACATCCACAGCCAGATGGCGGGAGGGCTGTCGCGGGCGCGCGCCGTGATCGATGCCTGCCGCAAGACCGCTACGCCCCGGCTGCTGGCGGCGCTTTCCATTCTGGCGGTGTTCGTGCCGGCGATGTTCATGGCGGGCGTGGGACGGCAACTGTTCGTGCCGCTGTCGCTGGCGGTCGGCTTCGCGATGATCTCCTCCTATCTGTTGTCGAGCACGCTGGTCCCGGTGCTGGCGACCTGGATCATGCGCCGGGCGACGAGCGAGGAGGAATCCGGCGGCTGGTTCGGCCGGATGCGGTCCCTCTACGGCGAATACCTCCGGCTGGTGCTGAAGCTGCGATGGGTCGTCGTGCCGGCATATCTCGCCGCCGGGGCGGCGCTGCTGTGGGTGACGCTCCCGCGGGTCGGGACGGAGCTTTTCCCCACGGTGGACGCTGGCCAGTTCCAGTTCCGGCTGCGAGCGCCGGCGGGAACTCGCATCGAGCGCACCGAGATGCTGGCGCTCGGGGCGCTGGAGGCGATCCGGCGCGAGGTCGGGGCCGCGAACATCGACATCAGCACCGCCTTCATCGGGGTGCAGCCGCCGAGCTATCCGATCAACACCATTTACCTGTGGACCAGCGGGCCGCACGAGGCGGTGATGCGGGTGGCGCTCAAGAACACGGCGACGCTTCGCGGCGAAGCGCTGAAGGAACGGCTGCGGCGCAAGCTGGCGGAAGCGCTGCCCGGCTCGACCATCCAGTTCGAAGCCGGCGACATTGTCAGCCAGGTGATGAGCTTCGGGGCGCCGGCGGCGATCGAAGTGGCCGTGCAAGGGCCGTCGCTGGCGGCCAACCGCGAGCACGCCGCGAAGGTGCGCCGTGAGCTCGAGAAGATTCCGTCGTTCCGGGATCTCGAATACGCGCAGCCGCTCGACTATCCGTCGATCGAGGTCGAGCTGGACCGCGACCGGGCGGGTCAATACGGGCTGACCACCGCGAGCGTGGCGCGATCGCTGGTGGCGGCGACCTCCTCGAGCCGCTTCATCGAGCCGAATTACTGGCGCGATCCGGCCAGCGGCAATGCGTTCCAGATTCAGGTCGAGATCCCGCAGCACCGGATGGGGTCGCTCGACGACATGCGCGAGCTCCCCGTCATGAATAACGGCGACAACCGGCCGCTGCTCGGGGACGTGGCGAAGCTGAAGCTCGGCACGGCGCTCGGTCTGGTCGAGCGCTACAATATGCAGCGCGTGGTGAGCATCACGGCGAATATTCACGGCCAGCCGCTCGGGGAGGTAGCCCGGGAGGTTCACCAGGCCGTGCGCCGCGCCGGCGAGGGACCGCGCGGAGTGGTGGTGGCGGTCCGCGGCCAGATTCCTCCGCTCGAGGAGACGATCGCCGGACTCCGCACGGGCCTGCTGGTGTCGATCGGGGTGATCTTCCTGCTGTTGGCGGCCTGGTTTCAGTCGGCCCGGTTGGCCTTGGCGATTATCCTAACTACGCCGGCGGTGTTGTGCGGCGTGGTGCTGATGTTGCTGCTGAGCCGCACGACCCTAAACGTGCAATCGTTCATGGGGGCGATCATGGCGGTCGGCATCTCGGTGGCGAACTCGATCCTGATGGTGACGTTCGCCGAGCAGGCGCGCGCCGCCGGCTTGAGTGCGCGCGAGGCGGCGCTCGAAGGGGCTCGCGGGCGCCTGCGGGCGATCCTGATGACGGCGATGGCGATGATCGCCGGCATGACGCCGATCGCGCTGGGGATGGGAGAAGGCGCCGAGCAGACGGCGCCGCTCGGCCGGGCGGTGATCGGAGGGCTCGCGCTGGCGACGTTCGCGACGCTGACGGTGTTGCCGGCCATCTACTCCATTGCCCAAGGGCGCGCGCGCCAGCTTGCCCCGTCGCTCGATCCGAACGACCCGGCGAGCCGCTACTATGAGCGATGACCTTCGAGAATGGAAGTCAAGGCATGATGAAGTCATTCGCGTTGTGCGCGCTGGCGATGGCGCTGGCGGCGCAGCCGGTCGAGGTGGTAAAGGTGACCGCCCGGGCCGTCGATCGCAAGGTACGCCTGCCCGGCGAATTCCTCCCCTACATGAAGGTGGCGCTCCACGCGCGCGTCACCGGCTTCGTCGAGTCGGTCGCTGTGGACAGCGGCAGTTTCGTAAAGAAGGGGCAGGTGCTGGTGAAGCTGACCGCGCCGGAGATGGCGGCGCAGATCGCCGAGGCGGAAGCGAAGGCGCAGGCCGTCGACGCGCAGCGGGCCGAAGCGGAGGCGCGGCTGGTGGCGGTGCGCAGCACCTTCGAGCGGCTGAAGGCGGCCTCGGCGACGCCCGGGGTCGTGGCCGCTCATGAAGTCGTGCTGGCCGAGAAGGCCGTCGACGCGGCGCGAGCCCTTGTCGGAGCGCTCGAGAGCTCGGCTCGGGCGGCGCGCGCCTCGGTGGCTCCGCTTCGCGAGCTCGAGGGTTATCTGAACCTTACGGCGCCTTTTGACGGTGTGATCACCGAGCGGCTGGCGCATCCGGGCGCCTTGGCCGGACCGGGGGCCGGCGGCTCCAGTGGGCCGCTGGTCGTGCTCGAGCAGCATACGCGGCTCCGGCTGGTGGTCGCCGTGCCCGAGACCGAGGTGGCCGGCATCGCCCAGGGCGCCCGGCTGGCGTTCACCGTGCCGGCGTTTCCCGGCCGGGCGTTTTCGGCCACGATCGCGCGCATTCCGCGGTCGATGGATCCGAAGACGCGAACCATGCCGGTCGAGCTGGATGTCGATAACACGGCCGGGCTGCTGGCGCCGGGCATGTATCCGGAGGTCGCCTGGAGCGGCCGGCGGCCGGCTCCGTCCCTGCTGGTGCCGCCGACCAGCATCGTGACGACGACCGAGCGCACCTTCATCATTCGCGTGCGCGACGGGCGCGCCGAGTGGGTGAACGTGAGCCGGGGACCGGCTGCCGGCGACCTGGTCGAAGTCCTGGGACCACTCCAAGCCGGGGATGTGATCCTCCGCCGCGGCAGTGATGAGGTTCGCGAAGGGACCCGGCTCGAAACCAGGATGCCGGGGTCCTGAGACGCCGGCCCCGGCCCAAAAAAGAAGGCCCCGGGCGTGCCGTCGCGCGGGGCCTTTCTAAGGAACTCGCGAACAACGGACCGCATCCGCGGCCCCAAATTCCAGTTCCCCTTTGTATGGCCGCGGACCGCGGCCTGTTCGCTTTCAAGGAACACACCGAACAATACAGACCACTAGTGCGCGGCGGCGATTCGTGCTCTCAAAGATTCTTCGCCGGTCACCGGCTCCGCCTGGCCAGCAATAGCAGCGTGCCGCCGAAAACCAGCATCACGATCCCGACGTACAGGTTCACGCTCGAATCCGCCATCGGCGCCCGGGTTCCCGGAGCCAGCAACCCCATGCCGCACAGAATGAGTCCGAGCAGGCTGAAGAAGACGCCGGAGGGGAGCCGCAGGTCCCACATAGGTATGCATCAGCGTACCAGACGCGGTGGACGAAAACGGGACGGCGCTGCGAACCTCCCTGCTATCATGAGTCGTAAGGCGCATTTCAAATGGCAACGAAAGTAGGAATCAACGGATTCGGGCGGATCGGCCGCAACGTGTTTCGAGCGGGACTCCATCGCTCCGCGATCGAGTTTGTCGCGACCAACGATCTGACCGACACCGCGACGCTCGCTCACCTGCTGAAGTACGATTCGATCCTCGGCCCGCTGGAGGCGACCGTCCGCGCGAACGCGGACACGATCTCCGCCGACGGCGCCCGGCTGAAGGTGTTCGCCATCAAGGATCCGGCTGAAATCGACTGGTTCTCGCTCGGAGTCGAGATCGTCGTCGAGTCCACCGGCCGGTTCACCGACGCGGAACAGGCCGGCAAGCATCTGCGCGGATCGGTGAAGAAGGTCATTATTTCGGCGCCCGCCAAGAATGAGGATGTGACGCTGGTGCTTGGCGTGAACGACGCCATGTACGAGCCGGCCCGGCACCGCATCGTCTCGAACGCCTCCTGCACCACCAACTGCCTGGCGCCGGTGGTCAAGGTGCTCGACCGGGAGTTTGGCATCGAGAAGGGGTCGATGACGACCATCCACAGTTACACCAACGATCAGCCCGTGCTCGATTTCCCCCACAAGGACCTGCGCCGCGCGCGCGCCGCCGCCCTCAACATGATTCCGACCACAACCGGAGCGGCCAAAGCGATCGGCCTGGTGTTGCCCCACCTCAACGGCAAGCTGGACGGGTATGCCATGCGTGTGCCGACGCCAAACGTATCGGTGGTGGACCTGGTCTGCGTCACCCGAAAAGCCACGAAGACCGAGGAGGTCAACGCGGCGCTGAAGTCGGCCGCCGAAGGCGAGCTGAAGGGCATTCTGGCCTACACCGAGGACCCGGTGGTCTCAAGCGATATGATGCGCAACCCGAACAGCTCGATCGTCGACGCCGCGCTGACGAAAGTACTGGACGGCAACCTGGTAAAAGTGGTTTCCTGGTACGACAATGAGTGGGGTTACTCCTGCCGTGTCGTGGATCTGATCGAGTTTTTGGCGAAGAAAGGTCTGTAGCCGGTCACGGCGGCGAGCCGCGCGGGCGGTTCTGGGTTTTACATATGGACGCGGGCATAAGTCGATGGACAGCGAACTGTTGTACCTCACGGAGCTGGTGGGGCTGGCTGTCTACGACCTCAAGGGCCGGAAGATCGGCCGCATCAAGGACGCCGCGCTGGTCCCGCTCATCGACCCCGTTCGCGTCGACCGGTTTCTGGTCGGCGGCGGCTGGGCGTGGCTGACGATCCGCCACGACCAGGTCCGGTCGATCGATCTGGAAGGCATCCACCTGTCGGACGAGCAGCTCACGCCGTACCACGCCGATGAGTACATGTTCCGGCTGGTGCGCGACCTGCTCGACCAGCAGATCATCGACGCGCACGGCCGCAAAGTCGTCCGTGTGACCGATGTGACCTTCGAGGTCCGCCGGACGCCGGAGGGCGACCGGCTGTCGGTGCTCGAGGTCGATATCGGCCTGCGCAGCGTATTCCGCCGCGTCTGCGAAGGCGTCGTGCCGCGCGGGATCATCCGGCGGCTCCAGGCGCCCATTCCGCCGAATTCCATCCGGTGGGAGTTTTGCAACATCCTCGAGCCGGACCCGCAGCGGCGTCTGCGGCTCAACATCACGCACAAGCTGCTGGAGACGATGCACCCGGCCGACCTGGCCGACATCGTCGAGGCGCTCAGCCCGGAGGACCGCGAGGCGATCTTCGAGACGATCAACAGCGAGGTCGCCGCCGAAGCGCTTTCTGAGGTCGAGCCGGAGATCCAGGCCAGTATCCTCGAGTCGCTGGAAACCGAAAAAGCCGCCGACATCCTCGAGGAGATGGCGCCCGACGAAGCCGCCGACGCGCTGGCCGAACTCGAGGCCGAGACGAGCGAGGAAATCCTCGAGGAAATGGAGCCCGAGCCGAAGACGGAGGTGCGCGAGCTGCTCGAATTTGGCGAGGACACGGCGGGCGGGCTGATGAACAACGAGTACGTCGCTTTGCACGAAGGGGCGACGGTGGCCGGGGCGATGGCGGCGCTGCGAGGGAATGAGGAGCTGCTGGAGGGGCTGACGACACTGTATCTGATCGACCAGGATGGCCGGCTGACGGGCGCCGTCCCGCTGGCCAGGCTGTTCCTGGCGCCGGCCGCCTCGCCGCTCAAAGAGGTTGCGGTCGAGATTCTGATTCAGGCCTCGGTCGAGGAGGCGCAGGAGCGTATTGGCGAGCTGTTCGACAAGTACAACCTGCTGAGTCTTCCGGTGGTGGACGAGGACGGCAAGCTGGCGGGGGTAATCACGGCCGATGACATCATATCCCTGCTCCGCAAGAAATGACCGGGCGGCCGCATGCTGAAACGCTTCCGCCATCACATTGCCGTTTTCTTCTCCGTCATCGGGCCGGGCTTTATCACGGCGGTCGTCGATAACGACGCCGGCGGCATCTTCACCTATTCCCAAGCCGGCGCCCGGTTCGGCTACCTGCCGTTATGGACGCTGGCGCCGATCACCGTGCTGCTGGTCGTAACGCAGGAAATGTGCGCGCGCATGGGCGCCGTCAGCGGCAAGGGACTCTCGGACCTCATTCGCGAAGAGTTCGGCCTGCGCACGACGTTCCTGGTGATGGCCGCGTTGGTGGCCGCCAACCTGACCAACGTCATGGCCAACTTCGCCGGGATCGCCAGCTCGCTGGAGCTGTTCCACGTCAGCCGTTACGTGTCGGTGCCGCTGGCGGCGGCGGCGGTGTGGCTGCTGATCGTCAAAGGCAACTACAGAAGCATCGAAAAGGTGTTCCTGTTCGCCTGCTCGCTGTATGTGTGCTACATCATCTCCGGGATTCTGGTCAAGCCGGACTGGAAGGAAGCGGCGATCTACAGCGTGCGGCCGGTGCTGCTGCTGGATCCCGGCTACCTCACGATGCTCATCGGCATGGTCGGCACGTCGGTGGCGCCGTGGATGCAGTTTTACTTGCAGGCGGCGGTGGTCGAGAAAGGCGTTACCGCGCGCGAGTACGCCGAATCTCGGATCGAGGTGATCGTCGGCTGCGTCGTCATGTCGGTCATCGCATTTTTCATTATCGTGGCGTGCGCCGGCGCGATCTGGTCGACGGCCCCGCGCGACATCCGGGACGCCACCGACGCGGCGCTCGGCCTCCAGCCGTTCGGACGCTACGCCTACGTGCTGTTCTGCGCCGGACTGTTCAACGCCAGCCTGTTCGCGGCGTCGATTCTTCCGCTCTCGACCGCGTACACGGTGTGCGAGGGCCTCGGTTTCGAGAGCGGCGTCAACCGCAAGTTCCGCGAGGCGCCGATCTTCTACTGGCTGTTCACGTTCCTGATCGTGGCCGGCGGCGGCGTCGTGCTGCTGCCGGGCATCCCGCTGGTCCGCATGATCCTGTTCTCTCAGGTGATCAATGGGATGCTGCTCCCGTTCGTGCTGATTTTCATGATCCTGCTGGTGAACAAGCAGCGCGTGATGAGGGAGTGGGTGAACTCGCGCGGCTACAACCTGGTGGCCTGGACGGCGGTCGTGGCGATCATCGGTCTGACGCTGGCGCTGGTGAGCATCACGCTCCGGGGAATGGGCGGCGCCTGATTCACCCCTTGCGCTCGAGCAGAGACACGCAGTTCTCGTGGCGGCTCGCGGCTCCGTCGTTGACGCTGAACCGGGCCGGGACCACCCGGCCGTCCCGCCCGCGGCGGCTCCACAGCGAAGCGCCCACATAAACGCCGTCCTTGCGCAGAGCGTAAAAGTTGATGTCGAACTTCGCCAGGCGGGCCTCGTCGTCGCCATAGTTCTTCGCGATCCGCTTCAGACAATCGAGACAGGCCTCCTTCGGAGCCATTCCGTGACGCATGTTCTCGACGATGGTATGCGCGCCGGCGACGCGGATATTCTCCTCGCCGCGGCCGGTCGAGCCGGCGCCGCCGACGTCCGGGTCGACGTAGAGGCCGGCGCCGATAATTGGAGAGTCGCCCACCCGGCCGGGGATCTTCCACGCCAGGCCGCTGGTGGTCGTGACGCCGCTGATCTCCCCGCGCGCGTTCAGCGCCAGGCAATTGATGGTTCCCGTCGGCGGATTCCGGGCGACGTCCCAGGCCCAGGCCAGCAGCTCGGAATTGGCCGTCGGGAACCGCTCGCGCAGGCCGGCCGTGGGGGCGCCCGGGGGAGCGTCGAGGCCGTCGGTCCAGTTGTTGTGACCTCGGGCGTCGCGCAGCGACTGTTTCCAGACCAGCCACGCCAGCCGCGACTTCTCCGTCAGCAGGTTCTCCTCGCGCAGACCTTGCGCGCGCGCGAAACGCAATGCGCCTTCTCCGACCAGCATCACGTGGTCGGTCTGCTCCATCACCAGCCGCGCCACTTTCGCCGGTGTCTTGATGTTGCGCAGCGCCGCCACCGCTCCGGCGCGCCGCGTCGGCCCGTGCATGACGGAGGCGTCCAGCTCGACGACCCCTTCTTCGTTGGGCAGGCCGCCGTATCCGACCGAGGAGTCGTCGGGATCCTCCTCGTTGATCGCGACGCCGGCCACCGCGGCCTCCAGCGTGTCGCCGCCCGCCTTCAGAATCTCCATCGCCCGGGTGCAGGCTCGCAATCCGTTCGAGCTGGCGATGACGACAGGCCGGCCGCCGGCGCCGGCGGTCTGGGCCGCGGCTGTCATCGCCGGAATTCCAAACATCACGTCTCTCCTGCGCATGATTCCATTCTCCTGAGTCAACGACGTTTCACCGTTGACTGGTTTGAGCGACCGGCTACCGGTCCGCCCGAGGGCGGAATGCGGGCGGCCCGCCGGCCGCTCCTGTTCGGCTACACTGTTTCCAGGATGAAGCGCGCCGCTGCCGCACTTCTGGTGCTTGGATCATTGTGGTCCGCGCAGGAGAGGAAAGGCAAGTCGCCGAGGCCGCCCGAACTGGCCGTGCTCGAGCTGAAAGTGCAGCGCGAGCCGGGTCACGTCATCGTCGATGGCCGGGTGCGGAACAACACCGGCAAGTCCCTCAAAGGCTTGAACCTGTTCTTCCATTTCCTCGCCCCCGGCGGCGCGACCATCAGCCGCCAGCAAACCCGGGTCGCCGAGAATCCGATGGAGCCCGGCGAGGAAGGCTCGTTTCACGCCCAATCCGTGGACCCAGTCCGCGCCGTGCACATCCGGCTCGAAGCCGAGGATCAGGATGGGCGGTACCTGCGGGTCGACAAGCCCGGGCCGTACACCATCGAATAGATTCCGGCCCGGCATTTTTACAATACTTTTACAATCCTGCTACGACTTCCTCGGCCGGCAACTCTAGGATCGAGACATGAGCCTACCAGGGAATTATAACGATACCCATCTGCTCGTCGATGATTTCAAACGGATCGCATGGCTGGACGGACGTCCGATGATACTGACCCGGAAAGAATTCGACTTGCTGGCGACGCTGGTTGGTAATGCGACCGAGATCGTCCGGCGCGAAGTGCTCATGTCGCAGATCTGGGGCTACAGCATGGAGATCCGGACGCGGACGCTCGATGTCCACATTCGCCGACTACGGAAGAAGCTCGGC
>Ga0247727_10005449_pt1 | contig 25839 bp, 27 predicted proteins | sample WisWelCaveWW1625_FD_202498 | JGI IMG/M metagenome (GOLD analysis project Ga0247727, IMG submission 202498) | Biofilm microbial communities from Wishing Well Cave, Virginia, United States - WW16-25 | ecosystem: Environmental > Aquatic > Deep subsurface > Groundwater > Cave microbial mat | place...
CGCGGTCGCGCGGGAAACTGTTTTACCGCTTGGTCCAGCAAGCCGTGCAAATTGAGCCCAAGCCCTACAAGAGCATTGCGAACCCACAACGGGTAGAGGCAGGTTGAGTGATGGGGATAGGCCTTTCCGCCCAAATTGACGGGTCTTTCGGGCAGAAAAAAGTTGATTTTCAGGCTTGACGGATTTCTTTTCGGCCCTCTATAGTCCGCGACGCTAAGACGTATCAGATGCCTGAAGGGGGTGGGAGTGTAATTTACCCTGAAAGGCAATGAGCCGTGGCGGCTCAAGCAGTGCAGGAAGGAGGGAAGGCGCACACGGAGGCACGAGCGCGCAACCGGACTTTCTGAGGAGTCTTTTGGGGGGAAGGTTTTTGAGGCGTTGGGTGAACACCTGCTGGAGTCTGCGGCAGGCAGCCTCAAGGTGATTGGATCGCGATGAGCGGCCCAAGAGAAGCGAACGCAAACAACAGGAGGAGACAAGTGAAGAAAGCATGGCTGTTTGTAGCATTGGCCGCCCTGGTGGGTTCGGCCATTAGCACATTCGCCGACGTGCAGAATATCCGCTTGAGCGGTGACATCCGCATCCGCGGGTATTATCTGATCAACGCCGACGGCGACGACGATGAGCAGTTGGAAGGCACCGATTCGTACATCTCGCAACGCACCCGTGTCACCGTCGAGGCCGACCTCGAAGACCACGTCTTGGTGGTGGTGACCCTCAAGGCCGAAGGCTTGTGGGGTGCGGACAACCAGACGGATGACGTCGAGCCGGGCAGCGGTGCCGGCTTGGCTGACAGCGAATCGTCGGATGATCTGATCAACCGGCGCTGGGACGTGGGCGTGACGGAAGCCTATGTGCAATTCAACGAGATGTTCTACACCGCCGCGACGCTGAAGCTGGGCAAGCAGTACCTGCATTATGGTCGCGGCCTGATCTTTAGCAGCGTCGAGCAGGAGTACAACTACGACGCCGCCCGGCTGGTGTTGGACTTCTATCCGTTGACGCTCGACTTGGTGTACGCCTTGGTCGAGGAGAACTCGCCATTTGGCCACCAGGATTTGGGCGTCAGCCCCAACGACATCCATGTGGCGTTCGTCAACGCCCGCTACGAGATGACCGACTCGGCGATCAAGGACATCGAAATGTACTTTGGCTGGCTGATCAACAGTCAACCCCTTGATGCCGAGCGGCGCGCACCCCCGAGCACCGGAGGCGGGTCACCCATGATTATCGGCATCCGGTCGGACATAAATCTGACCGAAAACCTCGAGACCTGGGTCGAAGGCGCGTATGAGTGGGGGCCGGATGGGTTTGCCGGCAGCGAAACCATCAGCGCGTGGATTGCCAACGTCGGCGGTCGGTTTACGTTCAAAGACGCGGGGATGTCACCCGCGCTCAACGCGAACTTGATCTGGGCCTCCGGCGGCGGCAGCGACAGTGAGAACGCCTTCCGGCCGTGGTTCGACTATGCGGACGGGTACAATGGCTATGTGTTCTCGCCCAACCTGTCCAACATCATCATCATCAACCTCGGCGCTTCCGTGAAGCCCGCCGAGAACACCACGCTGTCATTGCAGGGGTACTACTACATGAGCCCCGACAGAGACGGTTCGTTTCTGGATGGCAGCAACCCGAACGTCGATAATGGCGGGATCGGGCCCAACCCCACTGCCAGCGATAAGGAACTCGGCTGGGAGGTGGATGGGATCATCAGCTACGACTACAGCAAAGACGTGACCCTCCAACTCGTGTACGGGGTGTTCATCCCCGGCAATCGGTTCTCCGAGAATGACGCCTATGGCGCACGGTTGATTCAAGAAGTCCGTGGCGAAGTCAACGTCCGGTTCTAAGCTGAACAGCTAGCAGTAATTCACAGAAAAGCTCCCCGGTTTTCCGGGGGGCTTTTTTGTTGTCACCGGCGGTGGTGGGAGCGGCGTCCCCGCCGCGATTCTGCTGACCGGTCGCGGCGGGGACGCCGCTCCCACCGAGCACCCCGAAGGGTTATCCCTTGTTCACGAAATACAGCGCGCTCAACGGCGGGAGCGTGAGGCTCAATGAATGGGAGCGGTTGTGGATGCCGATGGCCTCGGCCTCGAACCCGCCCAGGTTGCCCAGGCCGTTGCCGCCGTACTGGACGGCGTCGCTGTTGAGGATTTCCTTCCACAGACCGCCGCGCGGCACGCCCACCCGGTAGTTGACGCGCGGCACGGGCGTGAAATTGCACGCCACCATGATCAGGTCGTCCGTCGTCTTCGGTTTGCGGAGCAGGCTGACGATGCTGTTCTGCCAGTCGCTACAGTCAATCCACTCGAACCCGTCGGGATTGAAGTCCTGTTGGTGCAAGGCCGGCTCGCCGCGATACACGCGGTTCAGATCGGACAACCACCGCTGGAGACCGGCGTGCGTCTCGTACTGGGTCAGATGCCAGTCGAGGCTGGTGTCGTGGCTCCACTCGTTCCACTGGCCGAACTCGCCGCCCATGAACAGCAGTTTCTTGCCGGGCTGGGCGTACATGTAACCAAACAACACCCGCAGATTGGCGAATTTCTCCCAGTCGCTGCCGGGCATCTTGCCGATCAGCGACCCTTTCTCGTGGACGACTTCATCATGCGACAACGGTAACGCGAAGTTCTCCTGCCAGGCGTAGAGTATCCGAAAGGTCAGGTCGTTGTGGTGAAACTTGCGGAACACCGGGTCCTTGGACATGTACCGCAGCGTGTCGTGCATCCAGCCCATGTCCCATTTCAGTCCAAACCCCAACCCGCCCACGTACGTCGGACGCGACACCATCCCCCACGCCGTCGATTCCTCCGCAAACGTCTGCACGTCCGGGTGCGCCTTATAGACCTCCTCGTTGAACCGCCGCAGAAACCCAATCGCCTCCAGGTTTTCCTGGCCACCGAAATCGTTGGGAATCCACTCGCCCACCTTGCGCGAATAGTTGAGGTAGAGCATCGACGCCACCGCGTCCACGCGCAGGCCGTCCACGTGATATTTGTCCAGCCAGAACAACGCGCTGCTGATCAGAAACCCGCGGACCTCGTGCCGGCCGTAGTTGAAGATGAAACTTTTCCAGTCGGGGTGAAACCCCTTGCGGGAATCCGCGTGCTCGTAAAGATGCGTCCCGTCAAAATAGCCCAGCCCGTGCGCGTCGGTGGCGAAATGCGACGGCACCCAGTCGAGGATCACCCCGATCCCGTGCTGGTGCAGCACGTCCACCAGGCACATGAAATCCTGCGGCGTCCCGAACCGGCTGGTCGGCGCGAAATAACCGGTCGATTGATACCCCCACGACCCGCCGTACGGATGTTCCATCACCGGCATGAACTCGACGTGCGTGAACCCCATGCCCTGGACGTATTCGGCCAGTTTCGGCGCCAGTTCCCGGTAGCTCAGCCAGCGATTGCCGTCCTCGGGCACGCGCATCCACGAGCCAACGTGCATCTCATAAATGGACATCGGACTGGTCAACGCGTTGCGCTCCCGGCGCTGTTTCATCCAGTCGGCGTCGCCCCACTGGTACTCCAGGTCCCACACGATGGACGCCGTCTTGCGCGGGGTTTCGTGGTGAAACCCGAGCGGGTCGGCCTTGTCCACCCGGTGGCCGTGGTGCTGGGAGATGATGTAGTACTTGTAATTCGTGCCGGTCCCGAGGCCGGGGATAAACCCTTCCCAAATGCCGGAATGCGCCCGGGGCCGGAGCGGATGGCTGGCTTTGTCCCAGTGGTTGAAATCCCCCATCACGCAGACCTGGGCGGCATTGGGCGCCCACACGGCGAAATAGGTGCCGGCCACGCCGCGGGCGGTCGTCGGATGCGCCCCCAGTTTCTGGTACAACCGGAAATGCGTGCCTTCGTTGAACCAATACAAATCGTCGTCGGTGAGCAGCGACACGTCGTAGTGAACCGCTTCGCCACGCGGGGCCGGTGAGACAGGCGTCTTTTTCATGGCTGGGATGCAGCCAGCATGCTAACAGACGACGGCAGAAACTGCACGGACGATTTCATGGATGCCGGCCAGGACGAACTGTTCGATGTCGTGGACGATCGCGATCAAGTGATCGGCCAGGCCACGCGCCGCGAGGTGCACGCCCGCGGCTTGAAACATCGCGCGGTGCACATCTGGCTGGTCAACCCGCGCGGCGAGTTGTTCGTGCAGAAACGCGCCGGCAGCAAAGACGCGCACCCCCACAAGTTCGACTCCAGCGCCTCCGGCCACCTCGCCGCGGGCGAGGACTACGACGTGGCTGCGCGCCGCGAGTTGCACGAGGAATTGGGCTTGGCCGTGCCGCCCGCCCGGTTGCAGCGGCTGGTCAAAATTCCCGCGTGCCCCGAAACCGACGGAGAGTTCACGGTCGTATTCAGCCTCCGCGGCGACGACCGGCCCGTCCCCAACCCGGCCGAGATTGAGAGTGGTGACTTTGTCGCGTTGGACAGGCTCCGGGCCGACCTCGCCCGGCATCCCGAACGGTACGCCCCGAGTTTCATCAAAGTTTTTGACGCGGTGGAGCGTTTCGTATAGAAGAGCTTGGTCATGCCGATGGTCGAGTTTCTCAATGCGGGCAGGAAAGTGGCGTGTGGCCAGTACGCCAACCTGCGCAAGGTGGCCCTCCTGCACGAGGTGCCGGTGTACAAAGGGATCAACGAGAAACTCAACTGCCGCGGCAATGGCTTGTGCGGCACCTGCGTCGTCGAAGTGGTCGAGGGCCTGGCGCATCTTTCTCCCAAAAACCGCCGCGAGAAATTCAAACTCAACGGACAACCCGACACGCACCGCCTCAGTTGCCAGTGCCAGGTGATGGGCGACGTGGTCTGCGTCACCGCCGCCGCGTTGGATTGACGGACCACGGGGGAACGCCGCGATGAAGCCCGCCACACGCCTTCGGCAGATCAGTCCCCATCTCTACGGCTGGGCGAGTTTTCATGCGCATTGGAAGGTGGACTTCAACAGCTACGCCGTCAAAACTCCCGACGGCATCGTCTTCATCGATCCGATCATGCCCGGCCCCGCGCTCCTGAAAAAGCTGCGCGAACTCGGCGAACCGCTCGGCGTGTTCCTGACCAGCGCCAGCCACGAGCGGGATGCCGACTGGTTTCGCAAACAGTTCGAGGTCCAGGTTTACGCCCACGAGAAGGCCAAGCCCGATTGCGACATCAAACTCGACGTGCTGGTCATGGACGGCGAGAAGGTGCCGGGCGGACTGAAAGCCGTGTGCCTGCCCGGCAGCGGCGCCGGCGAGACCGCTTATTTCACGGACCTCGACGGCGGCATCCTGCTCTTGGGCGACGCCCTTCTGAATCCGGCCAAAGGAGGCTTGGCGCTGTTGCCGGAGCAGTATTGCGAGGACTCCAAGCAGGCGCGCCGTTCATTGGATCGCCTCGCCAACCTGAATTACAAGGTGGTGACGTTCGCCCACGGCGAACCGCTCACCGCCAACGCCAAACGCGACGTGCAACAATTCCTCGAAGGACCGAAAAAGAAGAAGAAAAAATCATGACCCAACAAAACAACAAAGGCGAGAAACGTCGCCGCCGCACCCGTTACCTCCGCCGATTGAAGGCCCGCGTCAAGAAGGCGCCCGCCCCGCCGAAGTAGCGCCGCTCACGCCGCCACGGGCGCCAACCCGAAGTTGCCGGCGTACAACTCCTGCACCCGCGCCAGATCGGCGGGCGTCAGGTCGGGTGTGTCGGGCGCAGCGGTAAACTCGGCGAGCTGCTGCTCGTTGTAAATGTTGGGCAGCACCGACCCCAGGCTCGGCTCAGCGAGGATGAACTTGATCGCCGCCTGCCCCAGCGTGCGCCCGGTGCCGTCGGTGAGAAATTTCAACTGCGCCACCTTCTTCAGTCCGTCCACCAGCCACGCTTTTCGGGCGTCGTCGTCCTTGACCCGGAAACTCCGGTGGTCATCCTTCCCGAAGGTGGTCCTCTCCGTGTAACCGCCCTCCAGCAAGCCCGAACTGTGCGGCACCCGCGTGAACACATTGACGCCGTGCTGGCGCGCGACGGGCAGGACCTGTTCACCGAGCATCTGTTCGAGCAGATTGTAGATGATCTGCACGTGCGCCCCGCGCTCGCGGATGGCGACGATCCCCTCCTCGATCTGCCGCTCGTTGATCGCCGGGCCGAGCGCGACCCCGAAGGAGCGGATCTTGCCGGCCGCCCGCAGTTTGTGGAGTTCTGCGAACAACTCGTCGTTGTGGATCGCGTCCAGCCGGGGATTGTGCAACTGGTACAGATCGATCCGGTCGGTCTGAAGCCGTTGCAGGCTTCTCTCGCAGGCCAGCCGCAGAAATTTCGGCGACCAATCGTGTGGACGCTCGCGCTGGCCGGCTTGGACGCCGGGGTGATTGTAAAAGTCGTAGCCGAACTTCGTGGCGATCACGATCTGGTCGCGCTGTCCGGCAAAAGCCTGCGCCAGTAGCGTCTCGCCCTTGCCGTCGCCATACACATCAGCGGTGTCAAAAAAGTTGATCCCCAACTCCCGCGCCTGCCGCAGCAGCCGCACGCCCGTCTCGTAGTCCTCGTCCGGCACGCCCCACATCTTCGTGCCCACCGTCCAAACGCCGAACCCGACTTCGGAAATCGTCAGCGGCGTGCCTTGCAGGACCCGATATTTCACGGCCGGCAGCCTAATGGAAAATGGCTGGCGTCTCAAGGAGGTTTGAGTAATATGTCGCCGAGAAGCACATGCAGGCGAGTACGAAGATCGCATTCAAGGAATGGGCGGTGGTGGTCGAGGCGTTGGGGGGCGGCGAGCAGATTCTGATTCTCCGCAAGGGCGGCATTCATGAGCAACGCGGCCAGTTCCACGTCGCCCACCGGCAATTCTGGCTGTTCCCCACCCGCTTCCACGAAGCCGAGACCTCCGTGATTCCCTCCAAACGACCGGCCTTGCGCGAGATCGCTCGCCGGGCGGGCAGCGACACGGTAGAAATCCAATTCTTCGCCGAAGTGACCGACGTGCATCACTTGACCAACCTCGATCAGGTGCGCCGGCTCCAGGGACAGCACATTTGGGCCGAACAGGTGTTGCAGCAGCGGTTCGCGTTCGGCCGCGAGCCGGGCCTGCACGCGCTCGTCGTCCGCGTGTCCGGCCTGCCCGCACCCGTGCGCCAACCGCTGCGGGAAAGCTACGAAGGGTGCAAGAGTTGGGTCGAGTTGGAGGCGCCGCCGTCCACGGACGCGCTCATTCCCGTGCTCGACGAGCTTGCTTTTCAGGAGCAACGCGCGCAAATTGCGGAGCGATTTTCAGCCCATGCCCTCGCTCATCTACAAACGACCGAATGAAAACGATCTGACGTTTGAGTTCGGCGCGAAACCGATCATCATCGGGCGCGTCGCCGAGTCCAATCTCATCGTCCGGGACTCCTTCGTCTCCCGCGTCCATTGCGGCATCGGCTTTGCCGACAATCAATTCACGCTCAAAGACCTCGGCTCCACCAACGGCACCTACCGCAACGGCGCGCGGGTCTTCCAGTGTAACCTCGCGGCAGGCGACAAAATCCAGGTCGGCAACACCGCGTTGATTTTCGAGATCGACAAAGCCAACGGCAACGCGATCCTCCGGCAGGCCCAACAGATCGTGTCCCCTGCCGGGCCGTCCGCCCCGCCACCCCGCCCGGGCGGGGTCAAGCAGGTCACCATCCAGGTGCCCAAACCGGCCCCGGCGCCGGCGCAGCCCGCGTCGCCGCCGCGCCTGCGCCCGACGTGAGCCTCGCCCGCCTTGCGGTCGCCGGCCTGCTCGCGGCGGCGCCGTTCGTGTGCGCCCAGACCAACGCCCCGCGCCCGTTCGCCAAGGGTGTGCTCGAAAAGATCGATCTACGCAGCCGGCAGTTGATCATTCAGACCGGCCCGGAATCCCGCGCGTTTCATTGGACCGACACCACCTACGTCTTTCGCGACAAAGAAAAAATCTCTCCCAGCCAACTGAAGACGGGGGAAGTGGTGGCCGTTCGGTTCTATCCCGGCCCCGACGGCAAGCTCTTGATCCGCCGGATGAAAGCCTATCCGCCGCCATGAAAAAGGTGCTCGTCCCGCTCGCCCCCGGCTTCGAAGAGATCGAAGCCATCACCGTCATCGACATCCTCCGCCGCGCCGGCGTGGAAGTTGTCGCGGCCGGCACGGTGTCCGGCCCCATCGAAGCCTCCCGCAAAACCAAACACCTTCCCGACTGCACGCTCGACGACGTCCACGCCGAAGACTTCGACCTGCTCGTGCTTCCGGGCGGCCAACCCGGCACGAACAATCTCCGCGCCGACCCGCGCCTCAAGCGCATCATCGAAACCCTGCGCGCGAAAAACCGTCCCGTTGCCGCGATCTGCGCCGCGCCCACGGTTCTCTCCGCCTACGGTCTCCTTGCCGGCAGGACTGCGACGAGTCACCCGTCCGTTCGCCACGAGCTCACGGCCGGCACACTCAGCGATGCCCGCGTGGTGGTGGACGGCCCCGTCGTCACCAGCCAATCGGCCGGCACCGCCATGGAATTCGCCTTCAAACTCGTCGAACTGCTCTGTGGCCCCGCCAAAGCCGCCGAAGTAAACAAGGGAGTGCTGGCACGGCTGTAACAACCGTAAGCTTGCGATTCAGTGGGGGCCGCGGTAAACTTTCGTCATGATTGACACGCGGGCGATCGAGAAGATGTCCATCTCCGAGCGGCTGCAAGCCATGGAACAACTCTGGGATGCGCTCTGCCGGATGAAGCCGGGGGTTGCCTCTCCTGACTGGCATGGCGCGGTTTTGGCGGACAGAAAAGCGCGCGCGAAACGGGGCGAGGCCAAATTTCTGACGCTCGAGCAGGTTCAGGCCCGTTTGCAGTCATCTGACCAATGACCGTCATCGTCCTCGAGGATGCCGTCGGGGACATTCAAACCGGCCGCCGTTTCTACAATTCGCGCGAAGCAGGCATCGGCGAGTATTTCGTTGAATCCATCCAAGCTGACCTGCGGTCGTTGATCCTGTACTCCGGGGTTCATTCGGTGCATTTCGGCTTCTATCGGATGCTGGCCAAGCGGTTCCCCTTTGCCCTCTACTATGAGGTGCAAGGTGACACCGCTCTCGTGTACGCGATCCTCGACCTGCGTCGCGACCCACTCTGGATCCGCAAGGAATTGGCTCGGCGAAAATAGCGCGGTCGTTCAGCCACGGCTTCATACCCGCCCAATACGCCGATGTCCTCGCACGCAAACCATTGATTTGTAATGGAAAGCCAAGACGATTTGCGGTGCGAAAGAGCCATATTACACGGCGATTAGGCCGTGTAATCATAAGTTCGGCGGAAAGACATGAGTAACGCGCCGCTCAATCCAAGTCAGCGGTACAGTATGTTGTCGAAACGGGCAGGGCTGGTTTGTATTGCATCGATGATTGTGTTTTTCATCGGCTTGGCGTCCATCCGTATTTTCATGCTTGGCTCGCCCAAGTGGTTCGGCGTCGTGACAGGTCTGGGTTTTCTTGGCTCGCTGATTTCGATCGTCGTGTGCATTGCAGCCGCGCTGTTTGGTGCAGTGAGGAAGAGGAGGTCGACGCTCGGTTGTGAGAGTGCCGAACCAATCGATTCAGGGAACGGTCGCTTACGCGACCGTCCCTGATCTCCATCCTTCAGCAAATCGCCTTTGACGAAGCGCTCGACGGCCGGCTAGAATCCGGCCCGTGGCGAGGCGAGCAAGGAACGAATGGGTACCGGTTGCGTTGACCGTGGCCGGCTCGGACAGCGGGGGCGGGGCAGGGATTCAGGCGGACCTCAAGACTTTTCACGCACTCGGCGTATTCGGCACAAGCGCGATCACCTGCATCACCGCGCAGAATCCGGGTCGGGTCAGCGGCGTGCAGCCGATCAAACCGGCCATGGTTGCCGAGCAGATGGATCGCGTGTGCGAGGCGTTTCCGGTGGGCGGGGCGAAAACCGGGATGCTCTACGAGGCCGGCATCATCCACGCCGTTGCCGGCAGCTTTCGCCAGCGCAGATTCCGCAGGTTGGTTGTCGATCCCGTGATGGTCGCGACCAGCGGGGCGTTGCTGCTGAAACCGGCCGCGGTCGCGGCGCTGACCCGGCGGCTGTTTCCGTTGGCGACAGTGGTGACACCCAATCTCTCCGAATTGGAAGTGCTTTGGAAGAAACGAGTGCGAACGGTGCGCGCGTTGCGCGAGGCCGCGCGGGCGCTGGCGGAACGGTTCGAGGTGCCGGTGCTGGCGAAGGGGGGACACCTACCGGTCAAGGGTTGGGTGGTGGACGTGCTGTACGACGGCCGGGAGTTCCATGAATTTCGTTCACGACACGTGCCGCACCTCCGACCGCACGGGGCGGGGTGCACGTTGTCCGCGGCGATTGCGGCGAATCTGGCGTTGGGCTACGGCCTCGTGGAATCGGTGGCGCGGGCGCGGCGGTTCATTTCGCAGGCGTTGCGCGGGGCGATTCGGGTGGGGCGGTACCGGGCGCTGAAGGTATGAAGCGACCGCTGACCGGGTTGGTGGTCGTCTTTGCATTGGGTATTTGGGCCGGGGCGTTGGTTGATTGGGCGGTGGAGATCTGGGCGGCGAGTGCGCTGGTGGCGCTGGCCGCCTTTTTTGTTTTTCACCGTCGTCCGTTTTCGCTGGGGCTGTTGTTGGTCGCGGTTTTTCTGGCGGGGTTGTTGACCAGCCGGCAGGCGCGGATGGTTTCTGCGCCGCGGCACGTGGTGAACCTGTTGGGCGAGCGGGCGCAGGCGGTGGGGTTGCGGGGACGGGTCATCAGCGACACGGCCGGGCGCCGGAGTTTCGTGCTGGAGGTGCAAGCGGCTCGCCCGGCGGGCGACTGGGTCACGGCGTCGGGCCGGGTGTTTGTGTTGATGCGGGAGGATTCGCCAGCCGCCGGCCTGGATCTGGGTTATGGCGATGTGGTGGAGTGTTCCGCCTGGGTGCGGGCGCCGAGGGAGGCGCGCAATCCGGGGGTGTTTGATTGGCGGCGGTGGCTGGCGCGGCAACGGATTTATCGCACGGCGACGATTTATCGGACGGACACGTGCACGCTGGTCGCGCGCGACCGGGGGAATCCGCTGCAGGCGTGGTCGCTGCGGTTGCGGGACCGGTTCGAGCAGGCGTTGCGCGCGGGGTTGGAGGACGAACCGAAACTGGCGGGCGTGCTGGCCGGGATGGTGATCGGGGAACGTGCGGAAATTCCGCCGGAGACGAGCGCGGCGTTTCAGCGGACGGGGGTGTTTCACATTTTCTCGGTCTCAGGTTTGAACGTGACGCTGGTCGGGGTGGTGGTGATGATGGTGTTGCGGGTGTTGCGGGTGCCGCGGCGGTGGAGCGGGTTGGCGTCGATTCCGGTACTGGCGTTGTATGTGTTGGCGACGGGGGCGCGGCCCGGCGCGGTGCGAACCTTCGTGATGGCGGTGGTCTTGTTGTTGGGCTGGGCGCTGGTGCGGCCGGTGGATCTGTTGAACAGTCTGGCCGCCGCCGCGCTGGTAATTCTGGTGTACGATCCGCTGCAACTGTTTGACGGAGGATTCATTCTCTCGTTTGCGGCGGTAACGGCGTTGGTGGTGTTGACGCCGCCGATCGAGGCGCGGTTGGGACGATGGGTGGCGGGCGATCCGTTTCTGCCGCGCGAGTTGATGTCATGGTGGCAGCGGAAATCGGCCGGGGCGCGGCTGGCGGTGGCGCGGGCGGTGAGCGGGTCGCTGGCGGCCTGGGTGGGATTGCTGCCGTTGATGGCGGTGTATTTCAACCTGTTTGCGCCGGTCAGTGTGTTGGCCAACGTGGTGGTGATTCCGCTGCTGGGGGTGATCACGGGATTGGGGATGTTGGCGGGCGTGACGCACGGCTGGTGGAATTGGCTGACGCTGACGATGAACAACGCGAACTTTTTTCTGTTGGCCGTGATGATCCGCAGCGTGGAATGGTTGAGCGCGTTGCCGTATGGGCACTGGTTCGTCCGCGCGCCGCCGCACTGGTGGAGTGTCGGTTTCTACGGGATCGTGGCGCTGTTGGTGGGCGGACGCCGTAAGCTGGCTGCGGCGCTGGCGGTGCCGCTGCTGGGGGCGACGCTGTGGTTGTCAGCCGGTCACGATGACGCGGCCGAGATCACGATTCTCGATTTGGGCCGGGGCGCGTCCGCTTTCGTGAATTTGCCCGGCGAGCGGCACGATTTTCTGTTGGATGGCGGCGACGATCTGGATGGCGAACGGGTGGTGGTGCCGTTTTTGAGGTCGGAGGGCGTGGACCGGTTGGCGGCGGTGGTGTTGACGTGTGGCGACAAGGCGCACGCGGCCGGGTTGGGATTGGTGACGATGGAGTTGCCGGTCGAGCAAGCGATCTACGCGGGTGTGGAGGGTCGCTCGCGGCATTACCGAAAGTGGATCGAACAGATGCAGACGGGCGGTGTCCCGTTGCGGACCTGTCGGGCCGGGGACAGTTGGGAGGTCGCGCCGGAAATGCGGGTGCGGGTGTTGCATCCGCCGGCGGCGATTGTCTCAGACCGCAAGGAAGACAATGTGTTGGTGGCCGTGCTGGAATCGGGGGCGACGCGGGTGTTGTGGCTGTCGGATGCGAGTGCCGAGGTTGAGCAGGCGCTCGTTGCCTCGGGGCAGGAGTTGCGCGCGCAGATTTTGGTGCGCGAGGGTGGCGGAAGAGAAACGAGTTGCGGAGAGGTGTTGCTGGCGGCCGTGCAACCCGAATGGGTCGTCTTGCAGACCGAAGCCTGGCCAGCCCATCGGGACCCGGATCCTGAATTTCTGAAACGGTTGGCGCGGCGTGGAACGCGATTGGTGCGGACGGCAGAGGCCGGTGCGGTGACCCTGCGATTGCAGCCCGACGGCTATGAGGTTCGGACTTGTTTGGCCGGCGGGGAGTGGCATACTGCGCGGCCATGATTGCGATCACCGGAGCGACCGGTTTTGTCGGGCAGGAGGTGGTGCGGCAGGCGCGGGCGGAAGGGTTTCCCGTGCGCGCCATCGTGCGCGAGCCGGCCAAGGCACGCTGGCTGGTGGAGAAGTACGGGGTCGAGTTGTTCCACGGCAACGTGCTGCACGCGCCGGCGCTGGATGGTGCGTTCGACGGCTGCAAGTGCGTGATCCATCTGGTGGGCGTGATCAACGAATGGAAAGAGAACACGTTCGAGCGGGCGCACACGCAGGCGACGATCCACGTGGTGGACACGGCGAAGAAGGCCGGCGTGAAACGCTATCTCCAGATGAGCGCGCTCGGCACGCGCGCCAATGCGGTCAGCCGGTATCATCAAACGAAATGGGCGGCGGAGGAGTGCGTCCGCAAGAGCGGGTTGGCGTGGACGATTTTCCGGCCGTCGCTGATCTACGGGCCGGGCGACAAGTCGATCAACGTGTTGGCGAACATGGTCCGGCGCGCGCCGGTGGTGCCGGTGCTGGGCGATGGCCGGGCGAAGATCCAGCCGGTGTCGGTCGCGGTGGTGGCGCGCGCCTTTGTCGGGGCGATCAAGCGCGATGAAACGGTCGGCAAGACCTACGACCTGTGCGGTCCGGCGGCGTTTAGCTGGAACGAATTGTACGACAAACTGCTGGCGCGCGCCGGACTTCGCAAACCGAAGGCGCACCTGCCGCTGTGGTTGGCGCGCATCCAGGCGGTGTTTCTGGAGAAGATGTTCGAGTATCCCCCGTTCAACCGCGAGCAGATCATCATGTCCCGCGAAGACAACGTGGGCGATCCCGGTCCCGCGGAGAAGGATTTGATGCTGGCGCAGGAATCGTTCGAGAAAGGCATCGCGCGCGGCTAGTCGGTCTTCGGTTTTTCTTTTTTCGGCTTCTGGATGTTGAGGGACAGTTTATGGCAGAGGAGTTGGTCGCCCGCCTCGATGTAGGACACGGTGACTTTGTCGCCGGCGACGAAGGCGTCGAGCGTGGCGGTGCCGCGACCGTGCGTGACGTAGGTGCAAGCGTCGGTGCATCGGAAGGTTTTGGTGACTGCTTGCTTGTCCTTGCCGACTTTCGTGACGGTGCAGGTACCGGTGGCGGTGTCCACGGATTCGACGGTGCCGGTGAATTGCAGTTTTTTCGGTTTGTCGGCCGCGTCACCCAGCGCGGCCAACGCGAGCAAGGAGACCGACCACAACAGGAGTTTGCTCAGGCATCGCCTCCGGGTGGCCGGCAGTGTAAGGGCGCTGGACAGCGGGGACAATCCAAAAGCGGGGGCTTTTGGCTTGATTCGGTCGCACAATCGGGGGAAGAATCGGCGCTCAGTTGCGAGCGTTAAACCGGAACCTTTCTTGAGGAGCTTCTGCCATGGGAGTTGATGTCGCGAAAGTGCGCACGGTTGTCGTTGTGGGCCACGCGTCCAGCGGAAAAACATCGCTGATCGACGCCGCCCTGTTCATCTCGAAAGCCGTCCATCAGCATGGGCGGGTCGCCACCGGCAACAGCGCCGCCGATTATCTGCCCGACGAGATCGACCGCAAGATCACCATTCACGCCAAACCGCTGTACAGCGAGTGGGAGGGGCATGCGATTTGCCTGCTCGACACCCCCGGCTTCGCCGATTTTTACGGGGAAACGGTGGCCGCGGTGCACGCGGCGGACGCGGCGATCGTGGTGGTGGACGGCATTGGCGGCGTGGAAGTCGGCACGCGCCGTGTCTGGAAGCTGCTCGACAGCCTGCAGAAACCGCGCCTGGTGTTCGTCAGCAAACTCGACAAGGAGAACAGCGATTTCTTCCAGTGCGTCGAACAGATCCGGTCGGCGTTTGGCAAGAACTGCATCCCGTTCGAATTGCCGGTCGGCAGCCAGGCGAATTTCTCGAAGGTGTTGAACCTGCGCACCACGGCGGAATCCGACGTGCCGGCCGAGTTGCGCGAGCAGTTCGCCGCCGCCCACACCAGCCTCGAAGAAGCCGCCGCCGAGCAGGACGACAAACTCCTCGAAGAATATCTCGGCGGCCAGAAGCTGACGGTGGACGAAATCACCCGCGGCACACATGCCGGCATTGCGCGCGGCGCGGTGGTGCCGATCTTTTGCGGCTGCGCGGAAAAAGAAATCGGGATGCGGCAGTTGCTCGGTGGGGTGACGGCGTTGTTGCCCGGACCGCTGGAACGCGGCAGTGCGGCCACCGACGACGGCGGCACCGTGGAACTGAAGGCCGACGCGCCGTTCAGCGGGTTGGTGTTCAAGGTGACGGTGGACCCGTATGCCGGCCATCTGGCGTTTGTGCGGGTGATGACGGGCGTGCTGCGGCCGGACCTGGAGGTGGCCAACGCCAACCGTGGCGGCAAGGAGAAGATTCCGCAATTGATGCGGCTGTCCGGCAGGACGCAGACCCCGGTGCCCCAGGCCGGCCCGGGGGAGATCGTGGCGCTGGCCAAGCTGAAGAACACCCACATCAACGACACGCTCTGCGATCCAGCGCGCGCCGTGAAATACCCGACCATCAAGTTTCCGCAGCCGGTCTATAGCGTCGCCGTCCATCCGCACTCGGCGAAGGACGAGGAGAAAATCAGCACCGCCGTGCAGCGGTTGCAGGAGGAGGACCCGACCTTCCGCAGTCACCGCAACCCCAGCACCAAGGAACTGGTCATCTCCGGCATGGGCGACATCCACATCGCCGTCGCCGTCGAGAACATGAAACGCAAGCTCGGCGTCAACGTCGATCTGAGCACGCCGAAAGTGGACTACAAAGAAACCATCACCGGCCGCGCCGAAGGCCACTACAAACACAAGAAACAATCCGGCGGTCACGGCCAGTACGGCGAGGCCTACATCCGCATCGAGCCGCGGGAGCGGGGCGCGGGGTTCGAATTCGTCAACGAAGTCGTCGGCGGCTCGATCCCGCGGAATTTCATCCCGGCCGTCGAGAAAGGCTGCCTCGAAGGCATGCATACCGGCACGATCGCCGGGTTCGAGGTGCAAGACGTGCGCGTCACGGTGTACGACGGCTCCTACCACGACGTGGATTCCAACGAACTGAGCTTCAAGATTTCCGGCCTGCACGCGTTCAAAGACGCCATGGCCAAGGCCCGGCCGGTGTTGCTCGAACCGATCATGAGCATCACGGTCTATCTCCCCGATCACTACATGGGCGACATTACCGGCGACCTCAACCACCGCCGCGGCCGCATCATGGGCGTGGATGCGACCGATGGCCTGCAAGTGATCAAGGCCAACGTCCCGCAAGCTGAGATTTTCAAGTACGCCAGCGAACTGCGTTCGATGACCGGCGGCCGCGGCAGTTTCGAGATGGAATTCAGCCATTACGAACAGGTCCCCGCCAACGTCGCCCAGAAAGTGGCCGCCGAAGCCCAAGCCGCAAAGAAGGCGCAGCACGAGGGATAGTAGGACAGGCGTCCCGCCTGTCGCCGTCGGGGAGTTGCGGAAATGGACAGGCGGGACGCCCGTCCTACTTTGGCTGAATAAGTCTTGCCGGCGTTCGTCCATCTGACCAGCAGAGGTCAGGTTGACCGTGAGCCGTCTATTTGTTACAACCTATGCGGAATCCCCCCGACGGGGGTTGATTGTCACGCCCGAGGCGTTTGTGCCGGAAAGCCAGGTTTTAGAACTGCCACCGACCGCCGTTGCGGAGCCGCTTGCCGGCCGAGCGTCGGCCCTGCGGCCCCGGCGGCCGGCGGAGTTGACCCCGGTCGAGCGGGTGATGACCGATGGCAAGTTCTTCCGGGTCGGCGCGAAGAAGTTTTACCCCAAAGGCGTCACCTACGGCCCGTTTGCGCCGGACGCGGCCGGCAGCACGTTCCCGGATCCCGAGAAGGCCGCGCGCGATTTTGAATTGCTCCACCAGCTCAACGCCAATTGCCTCCGCGTTTATCAGGTGCCGCCCCGGTGGTTCCTCGATCTCGCCCAGGAACACGGGCTGAAAATCCTCATCGAGTGCAACTGGTCGAAGCACACCTGTTTCCTCGACGATCCCGCGGCGCGGGACCAGGCCCGCCGCAGCGTGCGCAACGTCGCCGAGGCGGTGAACGGTCATCCGGCCGTTTTCGCGCTGACGCTGGTCAACGAGATTCCGCCCGACATCGCCCGCTGGTACGGCGCGAAACCGATCGCCCGGTTCATCGACGAGCTGGCCGCCATCGTCAAGAAGGTGGACCCGCAGCGGCTCGTCACGTTTGCCAATTTCCCGACCACCGAGTTCCTCCAGCCCGCCGCGATCGACTTCGTCAGTTTCAACGTCTATCTCCACGAGCTGCGTCCGTTCGCGAATTACCTGGAACGACTGCAGGCGGTGGCCGGCGAGAAGCCGCTCGTGCTCACCGAGTTTGGCATCGACTCGCTGCGTGAGGGCGAAGACCGCAAAGCGCAAATCCTCAGCGGGCACATTGAACAGGCGTTCCGCGCGGGGCTGGCCGGCACGTTCATCTTCGCGTTCACCGACGACTGGCATACCGGCGGGTACGCGATCGACAACTGGTTCTTCGGCCTGACCGACCGCGACCGGCAACCCAAGCCCGCGTTCCACGCGGTCGCCGAACAGTACGGTCGCGCGCCCTATTTCCCGTTGCCGAAATATCCGAAGGTCAGCGTGGTTGTCGCCAGCTACAACGGCGGGCGGACCCTGCCGGCCTGTCTCGATTCGCTGCGGCACCTGAACTACCCGAACTACGAAGTCATCCTCGTGGACGACGGTTCGACCGACGACACGCCCCGCATCGCGGCCCATTACCCGGAAATCCGCACGATCTCCCAGGCCAACCTCGGCCTGAGCGCCGCGCGCAATGCCGGCATCCGCGCGGCCACGGGCGAGATCGTGGCATTCACCGACAGCGATTGCCGGGTGGACGAGGACTGGTTGTACTATCTCGTCAGCGATTTGTTGAAGACTGACGCCTGCGGCATCGGCGGCCACAATTTCCCGCCGCCGGACGGCGATACGATGGCGGCCTGCGTCGCGGTCGCCCCGGGCGGGCCGGCGCACGTGATGTTGGACGACCGGTACGCCGAGCACATTCCCGGCTGCAACATGGCGTTTTGGAAATGGGCGCTCGATGAGATCGAGGGGTTCGACCCGATCTTTCGCGCGGCGGGCGACGACGTGGACGTGTGCTGGCGGTTGTTGCAGCGCGGCTACCGGATTTCGTTCACGCATTCGGGATTCGTCTGGCATTACCGGCGCAACAGCGTCGAGGCCTATCTCAACCAGCAGGCCGGCTACGGCGTGGCCGAGGCGCAGTTGCGGCACAAGCACCCCGAGTATTTCAACAGTCTCGGTGGCATGCGCTGGCGCGGTCGCATCTACAGCCCGTCGCGGCTCTCCGACCTGTTTGGCCGGTTCGTGATTTATCACGGGGCGTTCGGCGGGGCGTTGTTTCAGACGCTGTACGCGCCGGCCCCGGCGGGGTTGGTGACGTTGTTCACCAGTCTGGAGTGGCACGTGTTGGCGACGCTGGGCACGTTCATGCTCACCGCGTTGTGGTTCGCGTTGTGGCCGTTGCCGGTGCTGGCGGTGCTGGGCAGCGTCGTCGTGGCGGGGATTGCCGCGGCGCGCGTCGAATTGCCGCCCCGGCAGAAACGGTTTTGGTCGCGCCCGCTGATTGCCGCGTTGTATTTGTCGCAGCCAATTGTCCGCGGTTGGCCGCGGTACGCGCAGCGGATGGTGGGCACGTCCACTCCGCCCGGCGCGCGGGCGGCGGTCCGCCAGCGGGCCCGGCAGTATCGCGGTCTCGGCGCGCGGGTCACGGTCAACTACTGGACCGAGGCCGGCGTCGAGCGGTTCGTGTTTTTGCAGAAGCTGCTGGACCGGCTCGACCGCGATCAGTGGCGGGTGTTGCCGGACAGCGGTTGGGATGAGTACGACCTGACAATTTTCGGTGACCGGTTCACCAAGGTGGTGGTCAAGACCGTCTCGGAAAACCACGGCGGCCAGAAACGGCTGGTGCGCGGCCGGTTGACCGTGCATTGGACGTTGCTCGCGCAGATCACGTTCGCGTCCGCCATCGCGGTGCTGGTGTTGGGGCAGGCCCTGATGGGCCGGTCGGTGGGCGTGGGCTTGGCGGCGCTGGTGGTCCTGCCGTTGGTGGCCGGCTATCTGCACTTGCGCACGCGCCGCAGTATCCGGTTGGTGACGGCGTTGATGGACCTGACCGCCCAAGAGCTTGGTCTGTTGAAGGTGAGCGCCACGGGCCGGCCCGGTCCTGCATGAAGTCCTCCGACCTCACCGCCCGACATCTTTTCCGTCTCGCTTGGCCGTTGATCCAGACTGAATGGCGCTTGGCGTCGGCGGCCCTGGTGCTGCATCTGGCGGGCACGGCGGCGGGCCTGCTGCAGCCGTGGCCGATGAAGATCATCGTCGACAGCGTGCTGGTGGCGACCGAACCACTACCCGGCTGGCTGCGCGGGATCGCCACGGACGAAGCCACGGCGTTGCTGGCGTTGTGCGTGGGGTTGCTGGTGATTCATGTCGGGCGCGGCGGCTTGAGCGCGTGGAGCGCGACGTATCTGGTCCGCGCGGGATTGCGGATGACGTACGCGTTGCGCGGCCGGTTGTACGAGCATCTGCAACGGCTGAGTCTGGTCTTCCACGACAACCGGGCGGTGGGCGAATCCAGCTACCGGGTGACCGCCGACACGTCCTCCATCCAGACGTTGTTCAACGGCGGGCTGATCCCGCTGATCACCGCATCGGTGACGCTGGTGGGAATCGTGGTGATCATGCTGCAGTTTGACGTGGTGCTGACGCTGTTGGCGGCGGCGGTGGCGCCGTTGCTGGCGATCACGATGCGCGGTTCCAACAAACGCATCGCGGCCATGTCGGTCGAGTACCACGAGCAGGAGGGAAAAGTCAGCGCGCTGACGCAGGAATCGCTGGCGGCGATTCGCACGGTGCAGGCGTTTGCGCGGGAGGAGGAGGAGTTGCGGCGGTTTGATGAGCGGGCCGCGCGGAGCGTCGAGGCGAACGTGCGGCTGACGCAGGCGCAGGTGAGTTCATCGTTTGTGGTCGGCGTGATCACGGCGGTCGGGACGGTGGCGATGATCTGGATCGGCGGTCAGCGGGTGCTGGCGGACCGGTTGAGCGTCGGAGAATTGCTGGTGTTCATCAGTTACGTCGGGATGTTGTATGGCCCGATGCACACGATCAGCGGATTGAGCAACACGGTGTCCGGCGCGCGGGCGCGGTTTCGGCGCGTGGCGGAAATTCTGGAGACCCGGCCGACGATCCGCGACCGGGCGGGGGCGCGGCCGTTTGTTTCCTGCCAGGGCGTGGTGCGATTCGAGCAGGTGGTGTTCGGGTACGATCCGCAGCGGCCGGTGCTCAAGGGCGTGGAGTTCGAGGCGCGCCCCGGCCAAATGGTGGCGCTGGTCGGTCCGAGCGGCGTGGGCAAGACGACGTTGCTGAGTTTGCTGTTGCGATTTTACGATCCGCAGCAGGGTCGGGTGTTGGTGGACGGGCAGGATGTGCGGGAATTTCAGTACCGGAGTCTGCGGCGACAGATCGCCATCGTGCCGCAGGAGCCGGTGTTGTTCTCCGCGACGGTCCGCGAGAACATCGCCTACGGGCGGCCGGGAGCGACCAAGTCCGAGATCGTCGCGGCCGCACAGCAAGCGGAGGCGGACGAATTCATCCGGGCGATGGAACACGGCTACGACGCGTCCATCGGCGAGCGGGGCGTGAAACTGTCCGGTGGTCAGCGTCAACGGCTGGCATTGGCGCGCGCCTTCCTGAAAGGCGCGCCGATTCTCGTCCTGGACGAACCGACCGCCGCGCTCGATGCGGAGACCGAGTCCGCCGTGCTGCGAGCGCTGGAACGGTTGCGGGCGGGCCGGACCGTCTTTGTCGTCGCCCATCGAATGTCCACCGTGCGCAGCGCCGACATGTTGTTGGTGATGCACGATGGCCAGATCGTGGAACGCGGTCGCCACGCGGAGTTGCTGGCGCGCGGCGGCGCGTATGCGCGAGTGTGCGAACTACAGTTCGGCGCCGCGTTCAGCACTTGACCGGCAGGCCGCACCGACGGAGCAGGTCGCCGAGCACTTTGTCCGAATCGAGCTGCTCCTCCGCGATGCGTCGCGCGGCCCGGCCGTGACGAGCGTAGTCGGCATTGACCTGCCGGAGGGCGTCGGCGGCTTCCTCGACCGTGGTGAACGCGAACAAACCTTCTCCCGTTGGAATGAACTCGGAGAACCCGGTCTCCTGCACGACCGCCGGTTTGCCCAGCGCGAGGTAGCCGGCCGTGCGATCGCTGAACCAACCGCAGCGCGACTGCACATAGGCGTTCTTGGCGACGCTGAACTCGCCGCGCGAACCGCCGAGATAATCGGTGTAGGCGGCGACCGTCGTGGTCGTGGCGCCGGCCGAGGTCACGCGCCAGCCCGCGGCGAGCAACTGATTGCGGGGCGCGGGTCCCGAAATGGCCACCTCCAGAATCGGGCCAACGCGCTGCGGCAGGTCGAGCAGTTTCATGAACTCGACGTCTTTCTGGCCGTAGGCGATCCCGTTGTGGACGAGCGGCGGGCGCGAACTCCAACTCATGATGGTGGTGAAGAATTTCGCTTCCGGTGTGTGTCGCACCGGCAAAAGTTCCAGCGCGACGGGATGCCGGGTGTGCAACCACGCCAGCCCGCGCAACGGAATCGGGCAGTCGGGCCGGCCCAACCGCTCGCCGATGGTGAACCGGAAGTCGAAGACGTGGGGGGAGGCGTAACCCGAGGAGCAGGGGCTGGGCTTGTCGGACATTTTGAGCTGGGTGATGCCGGGGTCGATATCGACAAAGACCTTCACCGGGCAGTCGGCAAATTCCTCCAGCCAGTTCACCCCGCCCCGGCTGAACAACAGGGTCGCCTGCCGGCAGGCGTCGCGGAGTTGCCGGGCCGTTAACCCGTGATACTGCCGGTCGGAATCGACGTAGCACCAGCTCTTGTCTAAACCGAACGGCTGTAGCACCCGGACGAGTTGCGCAATGCCGGATTGCGGGTCGCGGGTCATTTCTCTGCGGACGGGATCGAAGCACGGCGCCCAGTCCGCGCCGCTTTCCTCGACGACGATCACGTCGTAGCCCAGCCGCTTGAGGCCGACGATGTAATGCAGTTCCGCCAGCACGTGCCCACCGAGCGGGTACCGCACGTTGTAGCTGGTGTAGATCGCGATGGGCCGGCTCATCCGGCACCCTTATAGCCTGCTTTGGCATCGCAAAACAATCGCCCCGACGCTAGATTGCGCGGGTAAACCATGCGACAGATTGGCGGAGAGGTTTTGGAGGGACGAACTCCTGTGAGTCCGTGGAGGGCCAAGCGTTTCGACAGGCTCAGCGTCCCGAGCGAAGTCGAGGGACTCCTGCGAGGCCGAGCGCGGCGACGGCGGACTCGCGGAGCTCGTCCCTCCAATTTGGTTGCGGCCCTGCGCCGCGTTAGGCTGCTCGCGTGAAACGCTTGGTCGTACTGGGGATGATGGGCCGCTGTCCGTATGGCGGACAGACCTGGCTCTATCTGAACTGGCTGCGCGGGTTTCACCGGCTCGGCCACGAAGTCTGGTACGTCGAGGACGACACCGTCTGGCCGTACGATCCCGAGCAAAACACCATCACCGACAATTGCCGGTACGCCGTCCACCACATCGCGACCTGCCTGGAACGGATCGGGTTGAAAGACCGCTGGGCGTTTCGGTTGGCGGACCGCAAAGATGCTTCTTGGGGATTGTCATCGTCGCAACTGAATGACCTGTATCGCAACTGCGACGCGCTGCTCAACATCGTTGGCGCGACCGATCTCCGCGAAGAACATCTGGCCGCCCCGCTGCGCGTCTATGTCGAGACCGATCCGGTCACGGCGGAATTGCGACTGGCCAACGGCGACGAGCATACCCGCATCGCCTACGGTCTGCACCACAAGCTGGCCACGTACGGCGAAAACTACGGCGCGCCCGACTGCGGCGTGCCCTTGTCCGGCCTGAGTTTCATCAAGACCCGCCAGCCGGTGGACCTTGATCTGTGGCCGATGACGTTTGATCCCCAAGCACGCAACTTCACCACCATCGGCAACTACCGGCAGAACGGCAGTGACGTGGAATATCGCGGCGAGGTGTACCGGTGGAGCAAGCACCACGAGTGGGAAAAATTCATCGACCTCCCCCGGCGCACTGCGCAACCCTTTGAGGTTGCGTTGAACGTCAACGAGCCCGACCGGCAACGCTTGGAACAACACGGCTGGCGGATCGTGCCGCCGCTGGCGATGTCCCTCGACATCTTCGGCGCGTACCCGGAATTGTTCCGTCGCTCCCGCGCTGAATGGACGGTGGCCAAGGATCAGAATGTGCGCCTGCGCAGCGGTTGGTTCAGCGAGCGGCACGTGTGTTATCTGGCGTCCGGCAAACCGGTGATCACGCAGGACACCGGCTTCGGCAACATTCTGCCCACCGGCGAGGGCCTGTTCGCTTTCCACACGATGGAGGAAGTCCTTGCCGGCATCGACGCGATCAATCGTGAGTACGAGCGCCACTGCCGGGCGGCCCGCCGCGTCGCCGCGGTGCATTTTGAGTGCGGCGCGGTCGCGGCGCGGTTGCTGGCGGATGTCGGTTTGACCTGAGAGCCGCGCGGCGCGTATAGTAGCCACGTGCAAACCAAGACCATCCTGATCAACGGCAAGAAAGCCGTGCCGATCCCGGACGAGGTGCTGGAGCAGTGTCCACTGGGGGAGGAGGTGGACGTTTCCGTGGTGCAAGGCGGAGTGCTGGTGAGCGCCACCACGCGCAAGCCACGCGATGGATGGGCCGAGGCGCTGCAAAATATTTCGCAGGCAGAGTTGGACCGGGACCACGAGGAATTGCGGGACTTTCGGGAGATGCCGGACGACTGGGCCAACCAAAAGTGGCACTGGCCCGAATCGACCACGGATGAAAAGGTTTGACGTCTGGCTGGCACGGCTGGATCCCGCCGAGGGATCGGAGATGCGCAAGATTCGGCCTGTGGTTGTTCTCTCGCCAGACGTGATGAACGCGCGGCTGCACACCGTCATGATTGCGCCGCTGACCAGTCGCGGATTCGCCGCGCCGTTTCGCGTGCCGTGCCGCTTCGAGAACAATGATGGCCAAATCGCCCTCGACCATTTGCGGGCCGTGGATAAGGCCCGGCTGGTGCGGTCACTGGGTCGGTTGGATGGCGTGACTGCCCGCACTGTGCTCAGCGTTCTGGCCGAGATGTTCAGTTTGTGACCGCACCACCCGCCGCGGGCGGGTGAACCCGCCCTACTTTGGGGATCCACCTTTTGCGAGTATTTCCTACCAAATCCGCGTTAGACTTACTTTTATCCACCGAGTAGGATTTCTCGCGATGAAGACCACCGGCAAGACAGACACCATCTATTTCACAGCGAAGGGGCAGGTGGTGATTCCCCGCTGGCTGTGCAGGGAGTTTGAGATCGAGGAAGGCACGCGGGCGCAGGTGTACGCGGAGGGCGACCACATTGTGTTGAAGCCGCTGACGAAGAAGCGCTACGACAAGCTCCAAGGATGTTTGAAGGGCACCGGGGTTTTAGAGGCGTTGATGGAAGACCAGAAACGGGAACGGGAATTGTGACCACGGATTTCACGGATGGACACGGATAGGAAGAGACTGGTAGGAGCGGCATCCCCGCCGCGATTCTGACTTTCCCGGCGGGAGCCCCGACAAGCCTGTCGGGGCGACCGGCTTGGAGCATCTCGACTGCGTCCCACGCAACTGCAGCGCGACCGTGCCTGCCCGCCGGAGGAATGTCACTCATAGTCGATAGACTGATTTCCGACAACCGTGTCAACTACGGGGTATGGCAAAACGTGACCCCGTACTCACCGCCTTTTGTCAGTCCGTCCGAAAATACCGAGATGCCAAAGTATTCTCACAAGAAGCCCACGCCGAGAAAGCCAACCTCGACCGCACCTATATCAATGGTATCGAGCGCGACGTAAATAACCATACCAGTTTCCCGAAATGACTCATCGTCTATGGTTTATCTGGTCGCGTTGTGTTGAACTCAGCAACGGACAACTAACCAATAAAGATCTTGCTACGATGATACTCCAAGCAGGACGGATCTGGCTCAGCCAACTTATCCGGCAGGCGTATGCGCACGCCTTCGTGAGCAGTGAAGTTCCGTTGGAGTGCTTCTTGTGGAAGGTAACTCTTGAGTTGCTTGCCAACGACAACGCGCAGTTTCTCATCCAACGTGATCAAGCCGGCATCGAAAGCAACGTCATGAAGCGACGAAAGACACAAACCGTTTCGTGGGCTGAGCCGATCTGCCGGAAAGTCGCGCCATGGTTTAATATGGCTGGCGACCAAGAGTTGTGGGATGGGAATCCCGGTAATGCAGCAGCGCAGGTCGTAAGCCGTCAGCACAGTTTGCCGGAAGAATTGTTGTCCGCGACGAACTTTGACAGTTGCTTGAGCTTCAGTCGGCCCGCTCGGCGCGACAAGTCGCACCTTGTTGCGCGTAAGGAAGTCCACTTCCTCTGCGTCATCGTGAGTGAACAAGTCGTGCAACAATTGCTCGCTCTCCGTTCCAAGTGTGGAAAGACTGGCGTGAAACTCATCCCACATCGCTTTGTCCTGTTTCGTCGCACCGGGCAGGCCACGAATTCCGCGAGCGCGTTGCACAGGATCAAGAGCCGCGAAATTGCAGAGCTTCATTGCCAGACTGTTTGGCGTCCGGCCCATTTTCCTCGCAGTGTCCACAATGATGGGATTGCCCTTGTGCAGCTTCCCGAACGGAAGTTTGCAGTAGAGATTCAACGCGATGAGGAAGTGCTCGCGCGTCCATTTCACGGCCGGAGCCTTTGCCATGCAGTTAAATTGCACGAAAGGCCTATCCCCATCACTCAACCTGCCTCTACCCGTTGTGGGTTCGCAATGCTCTTGTAGGGCTTGGGCTCAATTTGCACGGCTTGCTGGACCAAGCGGTAAAACAGTTTCCCGCGCGACCGC
>Ga0247727_10005450_pt1 | contig 25836 bp, 22 predicted proteins | sample WisWelCaveWW1625_FD_202498 | JGI IMG/M metagenome (GOLD analysis project Ga0247727, IMG submission 202498) | Biofilm microbial communities from Wishing Well Cave, Virginia, United States - WW16-25 | ecosystem: Environmental > Aquatic > Deep subsurface > Groundwater > Cave microbial mat | place...
GTATGAAAATTGAGCTGAGACTCGCAATCGATTGTCGCGACTCAACATTTCAAGGATCAACCTCGGTTTTTCGCGGGGAACTTCGGGCTAACGGGTTGACAGGACAAGGCGTTGCCCCACCGCGCCGCTCCGCGGCCGAAACGGCGGTCGCTTCCAGGACGCCGTTTCCCGTAACGCGGGGCAGGCCTTTTTTTGCCTTCGCCCCCGGGCCGGTAGGGTAGGGGCGGCCAAAAATTTTAGCGTTCCTGGGCCACGCCAGGCGGCAAAGAAACGATTTGCCCGAAATGGGAGATAAGCCGCGGCTCCGCAGCCTTGCGCAGAGCGGCATGCACAACTGCGGAATCCAGCCAGCCGGAGTACATGCTCAGCAGCGTCGAACCTACAACGCGGCAGGCGATCGAGAGGAGCCGGTATCGCGCGCGCTCAGCTTTTCAGGCACGCTCCGCCCGAGCGCCGAGCTCGCGCCCGAGGGTGGCCAGGACCGTCGCGACGATCTGCGGCGCGTTGAGTCCGGCTTGGTCGTACATCTTCTCGGGCTTGTCGTGCTCGATGAAGACGTCCGGCAGCACCATCGGCCGGACCTTGAGACCGCGATCGAGCAGCCCATGGTTCGCCAGAAACTGGAGGACGGAGCTGCCGAAGCCGCCGATTGCGCCTTCCTCGATGGTGATCAGGACCTCGTGGTTGCGCGCCAGCCGGGCGACGAGGTCCTGGTCGATCGGCTTGGCGAATCGGGCATCGGCAACCGTGGTCGACAGGCCGTAGGCGGCGAGCTGATCCGCCGCCTTCAGGCATTCGCCGAGGCGGGTGCCGAGCGACAGCAGGGCCACGGTCGTGCCCTCGCGCATAATGCGCCCTTTGCCGATCTCCAGCGGGCGACCCTCCGCCGGCAGCTCCACGCCGATCCCCTCGCCGCGCGGATAGCGCAGCGCCGAGGGCGCATCGTCGATGGCCGCGGCCGTGGCCACCATGTGCTTGAGCTCGGCCTCGTCGGCGGCCGCCATCAGCACGAAGCCCGGCAGGCAGCCGAGATAGGCGACGTCGAATGCGCCCGCATGCGTCGGGCCGTCGGCGCCAACGAGGCCGGCGCGATCGATCGCAAAGCGCACCGGCAGGCGCTGGATCGCCACGTCGTGCACCACCTGATCGTAGGCGCGCTGCAGGAACGTGGAATAGATCGCCGCGAACGGCTTGTAGCCCTCGGCGGCGAGGCCCGCGGCAAACGTCACGGCGTGCTGCTCGGCGATGCCGACATCGAAGGTGCGTTGTGGGAACTCCTTGGCGAACAGGTCGAGCCCGGTGCCGGAGGGCATCGCCGCGGTGATCGCCACGATCCTGTCGTCCTTGCGCGCTTCCTCGATCAGGCTTTGCCCAAACACCTTGGTGTAGCTCGGCGCATTGGGCTTGGCGGCGACCTGCGCGCCGGTGATGACGTTGAACCGGTTGACGCCGTGGTACTTGTCGTCGGAGGCCTCGGCCGGCGGATAGCCCTTGCCTTTCTTGGTGACGGCATGGACGAGGATCGGCCCGAGCTTGGCATCGCGGACATTTTTCAGCACCGCGAGCAGCACATTGAGATTGTGGCCGTCGATCGGACCCACGTAGTAGAATCCCAGCTCCTCGAACAGCGTGCCGCCGGTCCAGTAGGTGCGCGTGTATTCCTCGGCCAGCGCGGCGCGCCGCTCCCAGTATTTCGGCAGCCGCCTGGCGAGCTGCTTGGCGATATCGCGCAGATGCAGATAGGTGCCGCTCGAGGTAATGCGCGCCAGATAGTTGGAGAGGGCCCCGACCGGGCGAGCGATCGACATGTCGTTGTCGTTGAGGATGACGATCAACCGCTCGCTGCGGGCGCCGGCGTTGTTCATGGCCTCGTAGGCCATGCCGGCGCTCATGGCGCCGTCGCCGATGACGCAGACGACGTTGTTGGCGGCGCCCTTGAGATCGCGTGCGACGGCCATGCCGAGGCCGGCGGAGATCGAGGTGGAAGAGTGGGCCGCACCGAACGCGTCGTACTCGCTCTCCGCGCGCTTCGTGAACCCGGACAGCCCGCCGCCCTGGCGCAGGGTGCGGATGCGATCGCGCCGGCCGGTGAGGATCTTGTGCGGATAGGCCTGATGGCCGACATCCCAAACCAGCCGGTCGCGCGGGGTGTCGAACACGTGATGCAGCGCCACGGTCAGCTCGACGACGCCGAGGCCGGCGCCCAGATGACCACCGGTCACCGATACGGCGTCGATCGTCTCCTGGCGCAGCTCATCCACGACCTGCCGCAGGGCCGCCTCGGGGAGGCGTCTGAGGTCGGCGGGCGTCTGGATGGTGTCGAGCAGCGGCGTCCTGGAGGCTTGGCTCATGTGCGTTCCTGGGCAGTCCGCCCGCCCCAAATTGCCGCGAATCCTTCCCGCTCGCCTGGTTCGCGCCGTAGCCGCCAGTATAGCCGAAAGCTCCCCAGCAAGGTGCGGACTAAGCGTCGCGCTCCCTGTACCCATTCCGAAGAAGCATGGGGAGGCGGGATCACTCCAGAGGCCTGAAGGGCTCCGTGCCCGTGGGCGTGCCGGACGGGCCAATGGTGAGCTTCTCGACCTTGGCCTCGGCCTGCTTCAGGAGCCGGTCGCAGTGCTCTCTCAGCGCCTCGCCGCGCTCGTAGATGTTGATGCTCTCCTCGAGCTCGACGGCACCCTTTTCCAGCCGTTCGACAATGCTTTCCAGCTCCTTGAGCGCGCGCTCGAAGGTCATGTCCTTGATATCGGCATGCTTCACGATGGGTCTGGCCATGCCCATGTCAACGGTATCTCGCCTCAATCCCTGAATGTGTCCGCTTAGCGTCCGGCGTCCATCATGACATTGACGTGCACGGCCACCGACTTCGCCAGCGCGGCGAGGTTGTAGCCTCCTTCCAGCATCGACACCAGCCTGCCCTGGGCATGCTTGGCCGCGACTTCGGCGATCTTCGCTGTGGCCCAAGCGAAATCGGGCTCGGTCAGCTGCAAATTTGCCAGTGGATCGTCCTTGTGGGCATCGAAGCCGGCGGAGATCAGCACGAGGTCGGGCGAGAAATTGCGCAGGGCCGGCAGGATGCGCGATTCGAAGGCCTCCTTGAACGGCGCCCCGCCGTCGCCGGGCCGCAGCGGCGCGTTCCAGATGTTGCCGACGCCGGTCTCGCTGAGCGCACCGGTGCCGGGATAGAGCGGCATCTGGTGGGTGGAGCCGAAGTAGAGGTTCCTGTCGCTCCAGAAGATGTCCTGCGTGCCGTTGCCGTGGTGCACGTCGAAGTCGACCACGGCGATGCGCTCCGCGCCGTATCGCTTGCGGGCGTAGAGGCCGGCAATGGCGACGTTGCTGAAAATGCAAAAGCCCATGGCCCGCTCGCGCTCGGCGTGGTGCCCGCAGGGACGCACCTGGGCGAACGCGTTCCTGACCACGGAACCCGAGTCAAACACGCGATCGACTGCCATCAGGCCGGCGCCCACCGCCCGCAGCGCCGGCTCCCACGACGTGGACGACAGCGCCGTATCGGGATCGAGCCGCACCGGCTCTTCGCCGGGCTGCGGCCGCTCGCTCTTGACCCAGGCGATGTAGTCCCGCGGATGCGCCAGCGCGATCTGGTCCTCAACGTCGTCCCTGAGCGGCGCCTCCTCGCGCTTCAGGTCCTTGAACAGCTCGTGGGAGAGCGCCTTGTCGATCGCCCGCATCCGATCGGGCCGCTCGGGGTGGCCAGGCCCGGTATCATGCTCGACGAATGAGGGATGGGTGATGAGGAGAGTAGACATCGGACGATTGCGCAGGATTGGCCGCTCGTGTTCTGACGCTCGCATCGCTTGTCATGCCGGGGCTTGTCCCCGGCATCCAGCCAACCGCAAGCGCCGGAGCAAGTGGCAAGATGGATCCCGGGCACGAGGCTCGGGATGACACTCGTGGCCATGTAGGCAGATACCCACGGACCTGTCATCCGCAATCCGCTTTGGAGTTCAAGCGCATGTTGTAGACTGGGTGCCGTCAATGCCCCCCGGAGGAGAACCGCCATGACCGCCACCGGCAAGATGCTCGCCCGCAAGGAGGGCCGCGTCGGCACCATGATCTTCAACAATCCCGAGCGCCACAATGCCGTGTCGCTGGAGATGTGGCAGGCGGCCAGCGAAATCCTCGATGATTTCGCCAAGGACGATGAGGTCCGCGTCGTCGTCGTTACCGGCGCGGGCGGCAAGGCGTTCGTGTCGGGCGCGGACATCTCCAAGTTCGAGTCCGAGCGCGCGACCGAGGCGGCGGTGGAGCGTTACAACAGCATCGCCCAGGGTTTCTACTCGGGGCTTTACAACTTGCCCAAACCCTCGATCGCCCAGATCCAGGGCTACTGCATCGGCGGCGGTCTCAACCTCGCCATCAGCTGCGACCTGCGCTTCTGCAGCGAGGGCTCGCGCTTCGCCCTCCCGGCTGCGAAGCTCGGCCTCGGCTACGGCTATGCAGGCCTCCAGCGCTTCTTCGCCACCATTGGTCCGTCGCACACCAAGGACATCTTCTTCTCCGCCCGCCAGTTCGGCGCCGCCGAGTCGCTGTCGATGGGCGTCGTCAACAAGGTGCTGCCCGAGGCGGAGCTTGCAACCTTCGTGAAGGACTACGCCAACGGCATCGCCGAGAATGCGCCGCTGACGGTCAAGGCCATCAAGCAGATCGCGATCGAGGCGCTCAAGCCGGAGAGCGAGCGCAACCTCGAGCTGGCAGCCGACCTGGTCGCGCGCTGCTTCGCCAGCCAGGACTACATCGAAGGCCGCCGGGCCTTCATGGAGAAGCGCAAGCCGGTCTTCACGGGCAAATGAGCAGCGGGGCTGGTGCAAGCGAGCGCATCTATTCCGTCCGCCGCCCCCTCGCGGCGTTCTGCGCCGGTGCCGCTGTTGCCGTGCTGGGCGGCTTGATCGGGCTTGGCGGCGCCGAGTTCCGGCTGCCGCTCCTGATTGCCGTGTTCGAGCTCTACCCGCAGCGCGCGGTTCGCATCAATCTGCTCGTTAGCCTTGCCACCTTGGCCGTATCGGGCGTGGCACGGCTCGCCTTCACCGAGGCGGCGAGCACTACCAACTTCACGACCGAGATCGTGGCGATGCTGGCTGGTGGCATCCTCGCGGCATGGATCGGCGCCGGGGTGCTGGCTCGCATTCCAAGCAGCCGTATCGTCGGCATCATGGCGGCGCTGCTCGTGGCCATTGCCGTTCTTTTGGTGCTGGAGACCATGTTCGCCGGTTCGACCGGCATGGCGCTGCCTCACGACCAGTTGCTGCGGGGATCGGCGGCGCTCGTCGCCGGCTTGGTGGTGGGAGCGGTGAGCAGCCTTCTAGGCGTCGCCGGAGGTGAATTGATCATTCCAATCCTCATCTTCATCTTCGGCGCCGACATCAAGACGGCCGGCACCGCCAGCGTGCTCATCAGCGTACCCATCGTGCTCGCAGGCATCGCGCGCCATGTGCTGACGGGCCACTTTCGCTCGCGCAGCATGCTGGCGTATCTCGTGTTGCCGATGAGTGCCGGATCCGTCCTGGGTGCGGTGGGCGGCGGCTATTTGGCCGCTTGGGCACCGACCGATGGACTTCGGATCGCGCTCGCGGCGATACTGGCGGTGTCGGCGGTCAAGCTGATGTGGAGAAAGTAGGTTGGGTCGAGCGTCAGCGATGACCCAACACCGATAGGCCGTTCACCTCGGTGGTGTTGGGTCTGCGCTCCGCTTGACCCAACCTACGCGCTGACGGAGGGGAGGAGACGTGTCGTCTGTCGTCCTGCGGGGCCTGACCAAGAGCTTTGGCGATGCGGTCGCCCTCGACAACGTCTCGCTCGAGATCGAGCATGGCACGCTCGTGTGCCTGCTGGGCCCCTCGGGCTGCGGCAAGACCACGGCGCTGCGCCTCCTCGCCGGCTTCATCGAGCCGACCGCCGGCGAGATCGCGCTGGGCGAGCGCGTGGTGTCGTCGCCAAAGCGCACCGTGCCGCCCGAGCAGCGCAACGTGTCGATGGTGTTCCAGAGCTACGCGCTGTGGCCGCACATGACGGTGGCCCAGAACATCGCGTACGGGCTGGAGCTGCGCAAGCTCGAGCGTGCCGTCATCGCCAAGAAGGTCGATGCCATCCTCGCCACCGCTCGTCTCGGCCCGCTTGCCGAGTGCTATCCGGCCGAGCTGTCCGGCGGCCAGCAGCAGCGCGTCTCGCTGGCCCGCGCGCTGATCGTCGAGCCCGATACGCTCCTGCTCGACGAGCCCCTCTCCAATCTCGACGCCAACCTGCGCGAGGAGATGCGCTTCGAGGTGCGGCGCCTGCACGACGCCTTTCGCTATACCACCGTCTATGTGACGCACGACCAGAGCGAGGCAATGACGACCGCGGACCTCATCGCCGTCATGAACGCGGGGCGCATCGAGCAGATCGGCAGCCCGCGCGAGGTCTACGAGCGCCCCCGCTCGGAGTTCGTCGCCCGCTTCCTGGGCGGCAGCAACGTCATCCGCGGCTTCGCGCTGGACGGGGCGCACGTCACGCTCGCCGGCAGTGCGATCAGGTGCGACGGCGCTGCCCTCGATCCGGGAGCGGAGGTGCCCGTGTCGATCCGCCAGCACGATATCGGCATCGCCGCCAATCGGCCGCCGGCCGACAACACCGTTCAGGGCACGGTGGTACGTAATGTCTTTCTCGGCAGCACGCGGGACTATATTGTCGAGGCCAAGGACGGCACGCAGCTCCGCGTTACGGCAACGCCCGAGGAAGATTTCGCGCCGGGCACGGACGTGTGGCTGACACTGCCGCCAGACAAGTGCCGGGCGCTCACCGGCTGAACCATCCGTGTGGAGGAGACGACATGGTCAGGCAAGTTTCACGGCGCCGCGTCCTACAAGGCATATCCGCTGCCTCCCTCGCCGCGCCGGCGCTGGGGTCGCGGGCATTTGCGGCCGCGCCCGCACCAAGCCGGGTGACACCGGAACTAATCGAGGCGGCCCGCCGGGAAGGCCGCGTCATCTGGTATACCGCGGTCGATCTTCCCGTGGCCGAGCGCGTCGCCAGGGCGTTCGAAGCCAGGTATCCCGGCATCTCGCTGCGGGTGGAGCGCTCGGGCGGCGAGCGCATCTTCCAGCGCATCAGCCAGGAGTACGGGAGCAGGATTCACGCCGTCGATGTGGTCAACAGCTCGGACGCCGCGCATTTCATCGTCTGGAAGCGCGATGGGATTCTCGCACCCTATGTCCCCGAGGACGTTGCCAACCACTATCCCGCCGAGCACAAGGACCCGGACGGCCTGTTCGCCAGCTGGCGTCTGTGGCTGTGCGTGATCGGCTTCAACAGCAAGCTGGTGCGGCCGGAGGAAGCCCCCAGGTCCTACGCCGATCTGCTCGATCCGAAATGGGCCGGCAGGATGGTCAAGGCCCATCCCGGCTACAGCGGCACCATCATGACCGCGACCTTCCAGATCGCGCGCGACATCGGCTGGCAGTTCTTCGAGAAGCTGGCACAGCAGCGCGTCATGCAGGTGCAGTCCAGCGCCGACCCGCCCAAGAAGATTGCCGCCGGCGAGCGAGCCGTCATGGCCGACGGCAACGAGTACAACCTGGTCCAGCTCAAGGAGAAGGGCGAGACGGTGGAAGCCGTCTATCCGACCGAAGGAACGCCGCAGATCATCGGCCCTTCAGGGGTGATGAAGGACGCGCCGAACCCCAACGCCGCGCGCCTGCTGCAGAGCTTCATGTTCTCGGCCGAATGCCAGCAGCTGATGGTGGATTGGGGCGGCCTGCGGTCGTTTCATGCGCTGGTCAAGGACAAGGCGGGCCGCAAGCCGCTGTCCGAGATCAAGCTCATGCGGGACGATGCGGCGGCGGTGGAGCAGCAGGCCGAGGAGATCAAGGCGCGCTACACGCGCTACTTCAAGGTGTGAGGCGGGCCTTCCTGCCCGAGTTCTGATGCGCCGATCCGCCGCGTCGTCCATCTGAGGCGCATATGACTGGGGGAAGACCAATGCGAACCGCTTTGATCGCGTCGATTTCTCTGTGCTGGATCGCGAGTGCGGCGGTCGCCCAGACCGGTCCTGCATCGCCCTCTGCCGAAAAACGGCCCGAGGGCCCAAAGGGCAAGGGCGACGTCGCCGACCCGCTGGCAAGCTGCCTGGCGATGTGGGAGCCCGCCACGCACATGACCAGGCAGCAATGGGCGCGCGCCTGTCGCCGCGTTGCCGATCGCTTGCGAGACACGGTGATCAAATAGCGGGTCGGTGCGCCGAGACGCGTCAACGTCACGGAGCGGGAAGCAGCAGATGGACCGCCTCACCTCGAAGAACGGCCGGATCACCGCGTTTCGGGCCGGCACCGGGCCTGACCTTGTCGTTCTGCACTCGCTGCTGACCGACTACGCCGCATTTGCCCACGTGCTGCCCGAGCTGGCAGCCGGCCGCCGCGTCACCCTCGTCAATCTGCCGGGTTTTCACGGCTCGGCCGCGGTAGAGGCAACGCCGGCGGCTTATGTGGGCTGGCTCGGCGAGGCCCTCGACGCCTTCGGCGTGGGCGGCAGTGTCAACCTGCTGGGCAATGGCTTTGGCGGCACGTTGGCGCTGGCCTTTGCGCTCGATCATCCCGAAAGCGTCGGCCGGCTGATCCTGTGTGACGTTGCGGCTGGCTTTCCGGAGGCGGGCAAGCAGGCATTCCGTGTCATGGCTGAGAAGGTGGCCGAGAGCGGCATGGGAGCCATCGCCGACATCGCGGCCCGGCGCGTCTATCACGACGCCTACATCGCCGCGCATCCGGCTGCGATTGCCGAGCGGCGGGACGTACTGTTGCGCGTCGATCCGGCAGCCTTCCAGGCGGCCTGCAAGCTGCTCGTCGGCATCGATCTGCTGCCGCGCTGCGCCGGCCTCAGGGTGCCGACCCATGTCATCTTTGGCGAGCTGGATCAAGCGACGCCGCCGGCGCTCAACCGCACGATCGCCGAACGCATCCCCGGCGCGACCCTCACGATGCTGCCCGGATGCGGCCACTGCCCGCCGCTGGAGGCGCCCGCCGCCTTCCTGGCCGCGGTTGCCGCGTTGTTGCCTGCGCCGAACTCCGGTTGATTTCAATCTCGTCCTTGCGGTCCAAGTGCCGGCCAGCGGATGCGGTCATGAGCTGCGGGCCTTCTCAGCGGGCAGTTATTTCCGCACCCTTCAGCACCGACGACCAGCGAGCCACTTCGCTTTCCACCAGCCTCTGCAGGGCCTGCGGCGCGCGGTCCGCCGAGGCTGGAATTTCAGTGCCAATGTCCAGCAGTCGCCTGCGCGTATCCCGATCGTCGAGCGCCACGACGAGGGCGCCATTCAGCTTGGCGACGATGTCCTCTGACAGCCCCCGGGGGGCAAAGATCGCGTTCCAGCTGGAAACCTGAAACTCAGCGAGCCCGCCTTCCTTGGCGGTCGGCACGTCCTTGATGACGTCGGGGCGTTGCGGGCTGGCGACGGCGATGGCCTTGATCGTGCCGCTCTGTATCTGCGAGACGACGCTGTTGAGGGAGATGCAGCTGAAGTCGGCCTGACCGGTCATCAGATCGGTGACCGCCGGCGCGCCGCCACGGTAGGCGATGCGGGCCGTCTTGGTGCCCATCAGCGAATGCAAGAGCGTGCAGAACGCGTGCATTTGCGAGCCGACCCCGGCATGCGCTTCGTTCACCTTGTCCTGGTTGTTCTTAACGTAGGCCATGAACTCCGCGAGGGTGTTGGCCGGGAAATCCTTGCGGGTGACGATCACCGCCGGCGCGCCCGCCATGCGGCCGATGGGTGTGAAATCCTTGACCGGATCGTACCTGAGGTCGGGATATTGTGCTGGCGCGGCCCCGTGTGTGCCCATGTTGCCCAGCATGATCGTGTAGCCGTCGGCCGCCGCCTGCGCGACGCGCCTGCCGGCGGTGGTGCCGCCGGCGCCGGGAACATTCTCGATGATGATCGGCTGGCCGAGCGTCATTGCCATGCGCTCGGCAACGATCCTGGCGATGGAGTCGTTGGAGCCCCCAGGTGTGGCCGGAACGACCAAAGTGATCGGCCGTGCCGGGTAGGATTGGGATGCCGCCGGCACCACCAACGTTGCGGCGCAGCCGAGCGCGAGCGCTGTCGACAGGACGAATGGTCTGCTGATCATGCTTCCCACTCCAAATCGAGGAGGCGTCATGCCCCTCTGCCAGCGAACCTATTGCGACGCAGCAAAGCACCCCGGCGCCAGCGGTTTGCGAAGCCTATCCTCCCGCATCTGAATAGCTGTAGGCCGCAGTTCCAACTTCCACAGAAAATTTGGTGTCGCCGGGCCACGGTCCCGCCATGATTGCCCCAAGAGAATCTGCACGCGGAGTCCATCGTTTGGGGGGATATGATGGCAGCACGATACTGTTTTGCTTTGGTGGCGTGGTTTGCGCCCGCGCTCGCGCAGGCCGAGCAGCTCAAGTTCAGGGCCGCGCTGCAGCTGCCGATAACGAGTCACATCGGCGTCAATCTGGCGCAGTTCAAGGAGGAGGTGGAGAGGCGGACCGACGGGACAATCACCGTCGAGATCTTCGACAACTCGCGGCTTTACAAGGACAACGAGATCGTCGGCGCCGTCTCATCCGGGGTGATCGAGATGGGCATCACCAACTACAACCAGTTCAGCAGCCAGGTTCCCGCGATCGATATGATCGGGCAGCCCTTTCTCCTCAACTTCGATGCGCTTGTCCGAGCAGCCACCGACCCGGACAGAGAGATGCGACGGCTGCTCGACACGGCCGTGCTGGAAGCCACGGGCGTGCGTGTACTGTGGTGGCAGGCCTACGGTTCGAGCGTGTTCTTTGCCAAAGGCCGGGACACGAAGAACCCCTCGCAAATCCGCGGCCAGAAAATTCGGGTGTCCGGAGAGAACTATGCAAAATTCGTCAAGGCGTGCGGGGGCATGCCGCACGTCATTTCGGCTTCCAAGCAGTATCAGGCGGTCAAGGACGGCGCCGTTGACATGGTCACGACCGGCATCACCGGCGTCGACTCCCGCGCGCTTTGGAAGGTGACCGATACTATCACGCGAACGGAGCATGCAGCGCTCGAATTCGTGGTGATCATCAACGAACGGATCTGGCAGGCGCTCCCGGCCGCCTTCAAAGTGGTCGTCCTGGAAACCTCGAGAAATGTGGAACGGGAGCTGCGCGAGCGGATGGCCGACATCGAGGCCAAAGCCTATGCGTTCGCGCGCACCAAAGGCATGACGATCCACGAGCTTGCGCCCGACGACGTGGCCGAGTGGCGCGCCTGCAGCGTGGGGCTTCTCGAAGACTACATGAAAGACGCCGGCGAGCTCGGCTCGCGGCTCATGAGTGCCTACGCAAGACTGCGCACCGAACCCTGCTGCAGCGCCGGCCCGAAGGGCACCTTCAGCCGGCGGTAGCGTGTCAATGCGGCGGCAGCCGCATTGCATCGATGCACGCGTTGCCCGAACGCCGCGCTGGTTTCGGCGCAATCGAGCTTCGCTCGATTGCCAGCCTACGCCATTACGCCGCCATCTGCATCTCGGCGGCCTTCTTGCCCTCCAGGATGGCGGCCACGCCCATGCCGCCGGCTGTGCACACCGAAATAAGGCCGCGGCCGCCGTGCTCGGAGAGCAGCTTGGCGAGGTTGGCGAGGATGCGCGCGCCGGTTGCTGCAAACGGATGGCCGAAGGCGAGACTCGAGCCCTTGACGTTGAGCTTGGACCGGTCGATCGAGCCCAGCGGCTGATCGCGGCCGAGGTGCGTCTTGCAGTACGCCGGGTCTTCCCAGGCCTTGAGCGTGGCCAGCACCTGCGCTGCGAATGCTTCATGGATCTCGTAAAAATCGAAGTCCTGCAGCGTCAGGCCGGCGCGTTCGAGCATGCGCGAGACGGCGATCGTTGGCGCCATCAGCAGCCCTTCGCCGGCGACGAAGTTGTTGGCCGAGGTCTGCGCCTGGGTGAGGTAGGCCTGCACGGCGAGGCCGCGCTGGGTCGCCCACTCCTCGCTCGCCAGCAGAACGCAGGCGGCGCCATCGGTCAAAGGCGTGGAGTTGGCGGCTGTCAGTGTGCCGCGCTCGGATTTTTCGAATGCGGTCCTGAGCGTGGCAATTTTTTCCAGGCTGATGTCCTCGCGCATGTTGTTGTCGCGGAACACGCCGGCGAACGGTACCACCAGGTCGTCCATGTAGCCCAAACGGTAGGCTTCGGCGGCCTTCTTGTGGCTCTCGTAGGCGAGCTGGTCCTGCTCGGCGCGGCCGATCTTCCATTCCTGGGCCATTAACTCCGCGTGCTGGCCCATGGAGAGGCCGGTGCGCGGCTCGCTGACCGAGGGCGGCTGCGGCGCCAGCTCGCCGGGCGAGAAGCCCTTGAAGGCCTTGAGCCGGTCGAACGCCGTCTTGCTCTGCTGGACCTGCACCAGGCGATGCGCGAACTTCTCCTTGAAGACGATCGGCGCGTCCGAGGTGGTGTCGGAGCCCATGGCAATGCCACTGTCGATCTGGCCCGTGGCGATCTTGGCGGCGATCCCCATGGCGGCCTGCAGGCTGGTGCCGCAGGCCTGCTGCATGGTGATGCCCGGCGTGGTCGGCGCCAGCTTGGTGCCGAGCACCGCCTCGCGCGCCAGGTTCCAATCCTTCGAGTGCGAGACGACGGCGCCGCCCACCGCCTCGTCGATGTGCGCGCCGGCAAGCTTGTACTTGTCGACCAGGCCGTTGAGGACCGCCGTCAGCATGTCGAGGTTGGACTGGTCCGCGTAAAGCGTGTTGGAGCGGCAGAACGGGATGCGCACGCCGCCGATCACCGCAACGCGCCGAAGGGTCTGGTTCATGGGGGGCTCCTCGTGCAGGTGTCAGACCCTTCGGGTCTGACACCGAAATTCCGACCGTTGTGCCACGGTGTCAGACCCGGAGGTCTGACATCCCTGCAAATTCCTCAATGTTATCAATGGCGTTAGACATGGCTTTTGCGGGCGTTAGACACTCTCCCGTGCGCGTTTTGGTCCGGCAGCGACCTTGGTCATCGCCGCTTCGGCCATGCGCTCTTGCTCGACGGCGGTGATGTACTTCTGCGCTTCTGACAACGTGGCGTGGCCGCTGACTGACATGATTTCCATTGCCGTGCATCCCCTGTGCGCCATTCGTGTGCACGCGGCCTTGCGCAGCCCGTGAAAGCGGTAGCTGCGCATCCTGCCGTCATCGCACAGCACGGGCTTGAGGTCTGCGGCGTCACACCATGCGGCGAAGCGGTTGCCAAATGCAGGCGCCGATTTGAAGGGGCGCCCGTGCTCGGTCAGCAGGAACGTCAGCGCATCGGTACGCGGCATGGCATCGAGCGCGGCCTGCAACTCGGGCAACACGCGGATCGTCAGCACCTTGGCTGTGGACTGGCTGGTCTTGCTCGGCCGCCACGACAGGCAACCGTTCTTAAGATGCTGCCGCCCGATCAGACGCGCGTCATGGCGGCGCGCGGCGATATTGAGCCCCAATTCGAGGGCGAGCCGCGCCATCGTGCCGATTGCGTGCCGCTCGCAATACTGCGCGATCTGCGCCTCCCCCCATGTGAGGTACCCGTCGCTCTTGGGCGGGCGGGCCGCTTTGACCCCGACAGTCGGATCGGTCTTGCGCTCGCCCCGAGCGATGGCGAACGCCATCAGGGGCCGCAATGCTTTCATCCAATTGCGCTGCACGATTGGCGTCTTGCCTTTGAGCACGGCGTCGATATCGCTCGGCATCATGGTCGCGATGCGGTTGTCGCCGTAGCGTCTGCCGCTTGGGGTCTTGAAGTCGCGGAAGCGGTCGAGAATGTTCCGCCGGTTCGCATGTGTAACCGTGGCCAAGGCCTTGAAGCCGTCGCTTTGCAGATAGGCGAGGATCAGCGCATCGATGCTGCCGACCTTGTTGCGCGATGCGCCGATGTGCGTAGCCGGGCGCTCGCTCTGCGCCAGCAGTTCGGCGTACTGCTCCATGAATTCACTGCTGCCGGGGCGACCCTTGATGTTGGCGTGGGGGCTGCCCTGGCGGCGAAAGTCATGCCGGGGCTTGCCGCGCGAGTCGGTGTAGCTTTTGACGTACGCGAGTTTGAATGTGGCCATTCTCAGTTCCACTCACTCCGATCAGGGATTGTGTCGTCCAGATCGACGCTGACGGCGCCGGGCTTGCCGATGACGACGCGAATGGTGCCATCCGGCCGAACGTCGTAGGCGGCAACGGCCACGCGTGCCTTTGCGGCCTGTCTCGCGACGCTGGTCAATGTTGGCTTGCGCTTGCGCCGCTTGATCGGCTCGATCGGCTCCGCATCCTCGCCGCTGTCGAGAGCCACAACATCATCGCCACCGATGCGCCGTAACAGATCGGGGTCATCAAGATGCGCGGTTGAGTGCGGCACCGGATGCGCCGCTTGCAGCCGTTCGGCCAACGGTGGGCTTGTTGCCCGTGCCGCGCGAAGCTGATCGGCCAGCTGCGCGATCGCAGGCGGCACGGGATCGAGCATCATCGCCGCTCCCTCGTCGGGGTTGAAACGGGCACGTTGCGGGGGGTAGGTTCGTCGGCAGCCTTGTGCACGGTCACCTCGTGTGCAGGGTTAGGCCACCGTCCAGCGTTTGCGCGCTGGCGGTGGCCGTACCGAAAATAACGCAACCCCAGGCGCTTGCAAGCCCGCCTTCAGGCCCCGACTGAGCCCAAACCCCCTCCCTACGGCAAAACAAGCGTTTCCCGCGCCCCAGGAAGGCCCAGGAGCGCGTTTTGCAGGTTGGGGGCCCCAGATCAGGGGCGGGCAGAGATGCGCGCCAGCGAGCTTCCCTGTGGCCCCAAGCAGGTTTTCGTCGCCGCACCAACGAAATGCAAGCCGCCCGACTCCCGCTAGGCCCCGATTTCGGACCAAGAACACGTGTTCCCCAACACGGCAGCCCTGTGCCACAAACAGGCTCGCGCAGCGCAGTATGCGACCTGTGCGCAGAGGGAATGCAACACCTAAACGCTAATGGGGTCGTGGGTCTTCGTTTCATGGGCCCAGCGCGAGCACGCCCACTCGCCACTAACGAGTCCGACGCACTTTCGGTCTGATATCCTTGGAAATAGTTTCCTTGGGTAGGACTTGGTCAGAAACCGCCCAGACCATGTTGAAGGACACACGCGCTGCAGAGAACCTTGGATCGGTTGCCTTTGTCTCGGTTGCTGTCACAGAGCCGTCGGAGGTGGGCGCATTCCTGCCATCATCATGCCAAACACCGCGCTTGCCGAGCACGAGGTGTTCCTTGAGTCTGTCCGCCTCGCGCAATTTGGCGATGCGCACGTTTCTCAGGACGGCGTCGGCGCCGAATACGTCAGCATACTCATTCAAGGTGGCTTGTTCTTGCTTTTTGGAGCGAAACTTTGTGAAAACTGCAACTACCTTCACTCCGTTATCGCGCAAGTAGCGCAAGCGCGGCCATATGGCCTTGGTCAGGCGAGAACCGTTGGAATGCGCGAGCATGCGAATGGTGCGAACATCCTCACTGTTGTCACCTGCCCGGGTGGCATCTTGCACGCCGTCGATGTAGCGATCGATGGTAAGCGATGCGCTCGGCGATACAATACTCGTGGTCGACGAGTTTCTCGGTGCACGGCGCCTCATGGCAAAACCTCCGCCTTGGACGGACCGAAGGAACGAGCACACTCAAATCAGGTGCGCGAACCTAGTACAGCACGGCCAAACTGCGCAACTCTCTTTCGATATCGGCCACCCCATTCCCCAATGGATAGTTTGCCATTTGCGTCAATCGTGACTACCTGATACCAGCCCTTGATCGGCGGTAGCAGGTGTATCCGCCGAACGAGGCCCGCCAGACACAATGACACTGGCCCGACGGACGACTTGTCCAGATGCCTTGTCTCGAAATCCGCTTCGAAGGACCTTAAGGACGGTTCCGACCGGCCGCTCAGATGGTTGGCGCCCAATCTCGACAGAGGGGTCCGAAGAGATAACGTCGTCCAGGTACACGGTGGGCTCAAGTCCGGCATTGTCGAGATCCTGAACAAGTTGATCCAGTCGGTCCAGGACAGTTTTGCTCTCGGCAGCGAGTTCCGGCCGTCCGTCAGACTCTTGCAACCTAATGTTGAGCGCGTCGATGTGTTGGAATACGGTCTCCAGTCGTTGTCGCGCAGCCAGGGTCCGCTCAATAGCGGCTGCCCCCTCGCCGCTTGGCGGGCGAGTGTCCAGCCCGTTTTCTTGCACAACATGGGGCGTCTGTTCCTGCCTATTTGGACCAACCCGGACATTGCGGGATTGGCCTCCAATAACATCTCGCAGTCTGGGGAGTGGGCTTTCTTCCGAGCGGTGGGGGCGGCTCTCAGTCCCTCGAGCCCTTGATGGGGTCCTGTTCTCGTTTTCGGGCTTGCGACTGCGCCAGCGCCGCCACCAGGACTGGCGACTTTCTCGGTGCGGCGCGCGCGGGGGTGCTGCCCCGAAATAGTCAGCAACGTCGTCGCGCCGGTCATCTTGGTAGTGAAAACGCGCGTCGTCTGCGCCCGCATGGGATCTGCTTCGGCGACGCCCTAACCGCGGCAACAAACGCCGCATCAGATCGCGATAGCTAATTCTCGGTTCGTCACGTTCAATATGCGCTTTCTGTGTGCTCGGATGAGGTTCGGGTTCGTCATCACCCGGGCGGTTGCGAGGTCTGATCAATTGCTCCTCTACGTCCGCCTCGCGCACCAGCAAGAGAAGCTCAAGCAGGTCTGTGCGACGGAACCGATGAAGAGAGACATCGCCTATCGTGAGTAGACCTCCGTCGGTACCGTCGCCGGGAGAGTCTTCCGCGCCCGCGCTCCAACCGAATTTGGTCAATTGCGCGGCCGCCTTCTGGAACTGCCGGCGCATGCCGAACACAGGAAGAGCGTTCCGAATCCAGGCCGCCACGCCTGTATGATCGTAGCTCTTGTCGATTGCACGGACCTCTTCAAGGACAACGAGTATGTTCTGCAGAAACGCGGCGCTGGCTCGCCACGATGGTGCGACGGGGCCGGCCAATGAGGGCAAAATGAAGTAGTGCCGGGGCCCATCACGGAGGATACATCCGTCAAAAACGCGGCGCGCATCTACCGCGTCATCTCCCTCAAAGGCTCTGATCGCGGTTTTCAACTTGGCGCGTGCAGCGGCGTCGGCAGTCTGGAAGAGATGGGAAGCCTCGAGTGGTTTGCGTGAGCGGAGAAGGGTGAAGACAAAGATACAGATATCGACGACGATTGAAGCGACCAGCGCAATAACGTCGCGACCCTGCATGGGTCTAGGTGCAGTCTGCACTTCGGCAAGACCAAGGCTCGCAAAGGTCTTCTCGACGGCCCAGAATACGTTGCCCCACACCTTGTTGAAGGCATGCGCGGTCGCTGCAGCCCCTTCGTTGACGCTAAAATCAGGCATCACAAAGCTAACGGGGCGGCCCGCAGCGCGTGCTGCGGCAATAAGACTCCCGGCCAAAGCGGGATCGTAGCAGGAGGTCTTGTCGGCGCCGGGGCGCACAGACAGATCCGCCGCAAACTTCTCAAGCTCTCCCTTGAACTTCGCGCCAAGATCCGTGCTCGACTCCTGCATGATATTGGCCGACCTGCGCGAGACCTCGTATGCATTGCGAAAGAGCAGGCGTCTCTCGTCTTCCTGCATGGATCGCACGCTCGGTTCGGCTAAGCGCTTCCGCTGTGCGCTAAGCAGCTCCACTTGCTTCTTGAGCGGCACAATCCATTGCTGTGTGATTCGGCTATGAACGTCCTGGGCACGAGCCGTGACGTCTGAGCGAAGTTTAAAGAACGTCCCGCGTCCCACGTTTGAAGGCACACCGCACGAGCTACCCTTGGTCTCCTCTTCAGCCTGCTTCTCAGCCGACTTCTTCAGAATGGCTCCCAGATCGTTCTCGAGTTGCGTGACCGCCCGCTCCGCACGTTCAACCTGGTCACCGACGAACTCGACGACAGAATCGATATTGGAAGCCGTGTCGGCGCGAGACGCTATGACCTTCCACCAGAAACCGTAGCCAAAGCCGATCGACCACAGAGCAAGTACGACGTACACGACTGCGGACAAGGATCGCTTGCCAAACGTTCCACGGCGCAGGGCGACCTCGAGCAATACCCACATGGCAAGCGTGAGTAGCGCAACGGCTCCCATGATGTAGTAGCGCTGCCAGCTCTCTTGCACGAGTCTCGGCTGCTCTATTAGGATTAGATCATGAATGCCTTCGTAAGCTGCGTAGGCTGACAGCCCCAGGAAGCCTAGGAGCAACATCATGATGGCAACGTCAACGAAAGCAATGGTGAAAGACCGGCCACGGAATATACGCATACAACACCCGCCTAGCTGAAAAGCGACGAGGAGATTGAGGCACCTTGACCGCTACCTCACGATTGAGGCAGATTATGCGCATAGGTTGCAGGATCTGCCAGTTGAAATTTGGTAGCTGGAGCTAAGATTCAGTCCTGCATGGCGTGGTGACGCGAAAACTGGCTTGCTTACTCAGAGGTTGCGTGATGGCTGATGTGTTCATTTCCTATAAATCCCAGAATAGACCGTGGACTGAAATGCTCGCTGGCATCCTGCGGCTCTATGAGCTCACAGTCTGGTGGGATGATGCGCTGCGCGGCCAAAAGGTCGAAGACGAGATCCAGAGGGAGATAAACGCCGCGAGTTCAGTGGTAGTTTTGTTGTCCGAGCAAGCCGTCACAGCTGATTGGGTGCGGGGCGAAATCACTCGGGCGGGCAACAAAATTGTACCGGTGCGAATCGACCGAGTCGGGCGGCTTGCACTACCGACGCCGCTTCTGAATCGCGACCTGATCGAACTTGCCGGATGGGATGGGGACACGGCGCATCCGGAGTTCTTGAAGTTGGTGGCACGTTGCATGGAGTTGAAGACGGGGGTGCGCCCGTACGGTGTTGGGCCGGTCGAAATTCCCAAGCAGGCCACGAATAGAACACCGGCCCAGGGAGCATCTGTTGTGACGACGACAACGATCGAAAGCTTTACTGGGACAGCAACGTTTGGGCCGAATTCGCAAGTGAACATAGGCCGGGACGACAAGGGGTAGTAGGCAAAGTGTATGACAACGGCTCCGCAATCCGCGACACCGGACCGGCCTGATGCAACGTCAGCCGCGCCCGGGGGCAAGGAGACACCATCTCCCGCAGCTGACCCCAAAGGATCAGAACCGAAGGAAGCGCGCCTCGATGCCAAGAGCGCGCCCGATAATCTTGGCGCAATTCTCAGGGAAAAGCAGGCGGCTGAATCGGCGAAGCCCAAAGCGGGCAACGCTTTGCCCGAATTGTTGGCCCGACCAGAGGATTTGTACCGGGAAGTACTGGCCCGTCACCGAAGCGATCAGGTTGGGGACCGCCAACGCACTGATGACGATCTGCCATCGCGGAGAGAGGCCGCGCGGGTCATCAACAACTATTATGTAACGACCCATGTGGGAACCGCGACAGGGCAGCTCGCTTTTGGCCCGTCCAGCTCGATTCAAGGAGGTGAGAGGCGAGCGGACTCGGTCCAGGCTGACGCTGGGCGCAATCGCGCCAGTGGAGGTTCATGGCTTCGATCCGCTTTCTTGGCCTGCCAGCATAAGCCGGACGATCTGGCGTTCCTGCTTGCTGTGGCTGCTCTTGAGGGCCTCGCGTTCAGCGATATCCGAACTGCAAGCGCCCAACTTGCCGACACGTTGCGGCCGCTGATGGCGGTTCCAGCGGCGACCGACGACAAGGAACGGCCGCCTCCACCGCCCATTCTTCTGTCCACGCTCGAAGATCAATTCGAAGTCTTTGGTGTGGAGGTGCTTACCGAGAAATCACCTGCCGGTAGGATGCGGGAGGTTGTAAAGTTTCGTGAGCCGGGTGCTGCTGTTCACGTTATGCACTATGCGCTGACGCGCTTGAGCTTTGGCTCGAATTGGCCCAATCCGGTCATTTCCTGGATCGAGCTTTTAGGGGCCGGCGCAGTGTCAAACTACGAGGTGCGCCTGGCAGCGGGTCGTGCCGCCGGCTTGCTGTGGGTTGCTGGTCACAAGGACATTGAGCAGCGGGTCGTAGCTGCCTGGTTCACGGCCGACTCCACAAAACCGTTGACTGCGTTCGATGCCTGCTTTGCTATCGCCGCGCGCGAGAGCGAGCAATTGCGAGAAGAAACGAAACGGCGGGTCCTCCATTGGGGGCATTTCGGTGGCGGCGTGGACGGCTTGTTCGCGCTTCGTCGACTAGTAGTTGGAAGTTACTGGACGCTGGAACCGAAGACGTGCGCGAAGGCATTGAGCCATTTGATCACCATACCTGGCCTTGTAGCGTTCGTGCATGCACTCGAGACTTTCACAAGCCTCTTCAAGGATACGATCGATCGACCCGAAGATGCGTCTTGCCTTCTCGAATCTTTGCTGGGCGCGCTGCTGGATGCGCAGGGAAGGGATGCAGAGCAAAGGCGCCAACAGGTGATACTCGGACTTCTCTCGCTCCTGGAGGTGGAAGCTAAAATTGGTGATGGGAAGCGGGTTTTTGTGATTGATCGCTTGCTCGGTCAACTGTCGGCAACGAGTGAACTGGCCCAGCTGTTGAACTTGGCGCTGGCGCCGTCCCCTATTCAACCGACAGTGGTTGGCTCCATCCAGGACCTCACACTGCGCAATCTGAAGCAGGCAACCGCCGCGGCGTGGCGCGAGACTCCTGTGCTTGTAGTACTAGATAGAATGTTCGAGACCGGCACGGCCCAAGATCGAAAGCGGCTCGCTCACTACGTGGAACAGTGGTCCAATGCTTCACAGCACAAGCGCGACGCCGGCGCACACCTTGCCGCGGATCTCCGAGGAGAGTGGGCGAAGAGGGGATACTAAAGATGACAGCCGCTAACATTGCGTTGAACGAGAGCCCCGTTGTCGCTGAGGGTGTCTTCTCACGCGTATCGATCGGCACAGTCAAGGAAATCCGAAGTTACCAGGTTGGTCGGTCCGTGGTCCTGTCGGGTCCGGGTGTCACGCGTGTCGTAAGTCCGAACGAGCCGATTGATCTCTCTGAACTCTTGCTTCGCGGGTACACCTACTACCACGTAGTCGATACGTCGGCGAAGCGGGCCCAGCGATCCGAGCGCCGGCGGGTGGCCGGAAACCCGCAATACACCTTCGACCTGACAATCGACATGTCAGCAAGCGTCCATGACCCCGTGGCCTTCCTGCAGGACTTCGGTGGCAAAGCATCAATCTTCGATGCCTTCTACGCTGACATTATGGAAGACGTGAGTTCTGCGTTGGCCGACTGCCACCCGGAAGACATGCGTCAGGCTCAAGCCGACATCGCCTCGCTATGTGCCGAGGTCACGAAGAACCAACCATACCACCGCGGAGTGCGAATTCTGCAATTCAATGTCCGACTTGACTATGGCCCAGAGCTGCTAAAAGAAATCGAAACGTTCGACGGGCTCGCGAAGGACAACAAGCTAGGCGAAGAGTTCTGGATTATGCGGGAGCATGTTGATCCAGGCAAAGCGGAGTCATATCAGCGGCTCCGAGAGAACCTCAACAAGGCGCGCAAGGACCGATTTGAGACGAAGCAGGAGCAGACCAGGAAGAGCCTTGAAACGCTCAAGGAAGTCGCAAGTGTGACCGGCGAAGAGATGTTTGAACTCGTAAAGCAGGCGCGCCTCACCGAGAAAGTTCTTCCGCATATATTTGATCAGCCAGCCCAGCCGGAAAAGGTCTCCGGCATTCAGCTGTCGGACCTGAGGGGTCCGGGCCGCGATCAGAAAAGCGTCGGGCCGCCGACAAGCAAGCCCGACAAATCCGAGACGTAGAGCTGGATGCACAACCGAGTGTGGCAGTCGGGCTCCACGGTAGGTTAGGGTCTTGGCCGTTCTCTAATTCCGGGCCTGAGGTCAAGCTCTGTGAACATCCTTGCCGGGTCCAGGGTTCTCTCCGCGGTAGGGGCATGCCCTCCGCATGATGGCGTAGGATGACGCTGGTGGATCAATGTGTGAAGCGGCCTTGGCGCGGCTCGGCATCCGCAACTTCAACCCGAAGCTGAAGAAGGCCGCCGAGCGGCTTGGTGACTTGCGCACGCCCGAGGGCGAGCCGATCCCGCCCAACACGTTCGCTGAATTGCATCGCGACATGGAACGCCGGCGGCTCGTGATCGATCAGATACGCCAGATCGAGACTGGCCGTCTCGAGCGTCTCAGGCGGGCACCGAAGGCCGGACCAAACGCCATGGTTTTGCTCCTGGCGCGCGTGATCGGCATTAGCATCGAGACAGCAGACATGCCGGTGCAGGAAGTCCTGTCACGCAATTTGCGGGACCGACGCGCTGTCGCCCGTTACGCAGGCCTCACGGGCTCGCCCGACGAAAGCGGGAGCAAGCGCCGGGAGAAGGGGTTAGCTCGAAGCGGCAACGCTCGGGTCCGGCGGGGATTGATCCAATTGGCCTGGCGCTTTCTCCAGTTCCAAAAGGACAGCGCCTTGGCTCAATGGTACCGAGCTCGCACCGAGAACGCCCGCGGCTCGCGCAAGAAGATGATCGTGGCCTTGGCGCGCAAGCTCCTGATCGCGCTCTGGCACTTCGTCCGCGATGGCGTGGTGCCCGACGGCGTTGCCCTCCGTCCCGCACAATGAAGGGAGATCGCTGAAGGTCCACTCACGGTTTGAACTGTCCGCGCGCTTGCGACGGGTCGCCGATGACGGTTCGAGGTGGCGGGGTCCCGCGCGTCCGCATGGCTCTGATGCCGACCGAAAGAATGGGTCCGCCGCCTCGGAGCTTCGCTGCCGATGCGCATCACTGCATCATGGTTCGGGTCAGCAAGAGACCCTCCGAATACAAGCATGTGGCGCGATCCGCGCGCCAAGCAAGCGGGCTCCCCTCAGATCGTCATCCCGACCACAACGAGCGTGCTGCCGTGCTCGGGGCCGTCAAGGTGTGGCCTGGCAACGTTGGAGCCTGGCGAACGGCAGGGAGCGACGGCCAACCTTGACAGCCCCTGCGCGCGACAGCGTCTGGGATGTGTGGGTCGGGACATGGCGTAATCGTAGGGCGGGTATCGTGACCGTCCTCGCAACGCCAACCGGAGCACGAGCCCCATGTCCAAGCGTAGTCAGCGTAGCCAGTATGTCGGCCTCGACGTGTCGCTGAAGGAGACGTCGATCGCCGTGATCGACGATGACGACAAGATCGTGTGGCGCGGCACGGTCGCCTCGACGCCGGAGAAGATCGCCGAAGGGTTGAGAAAGCATGCACCGCATGCGCTGCCCATCGGTCTCGAGGCGGGTCAGCTGGCGAGCTGGCTCTATCATGGACTGACCGCGAAAGGCCTGCCCGTCATCTGCGTCGACGCTCGCCACGCCAGGGCAGCGCTATCGCTGAAGGTGAACAAGACCGACGCCAACGACGCCATGGGGCTCGCGGAGATCATGCGCGTCGGCTGGTTCCGCAAGGTCGAGGTCAAAGGTGAAGACAGCCAGGCGCTTCGTGCCCTGTTGGTTGCCCGCGCCCAGCTCGTGTCCCAGATTACGACACTGAAAAACTGCGTGCGCGGCATCCTGAAGGTGTTTGGCCGCGTGCTGCCGAAGAAGCTGCGGGCACAGTTCATTCCGCGTGCCCGCGTGACGATCGACGGGGATGCTATGCTAACGGCAACGCTGGATCCGATGCTGCGGACCCTCGCGGCGACGATGGAGCAGCTCCACGTCTACGACCGTGCAGTGCTGCGGCACGCACGCGGCGATGCGACCGTTCGTCATCTGATGAGCGCTCCGGGCGTCGGTCCCATCGTAGCCATGGGCTACATGACCTGCATCGAGACCCCGGCCCGCTTCTCCTCCTCGTCTGCGGTCGGTGCCTACCTCGGCATGACACCGAGACGCTATCAGTCCGGCGAGGTCGACAAGGCCGGTCGTGTCTCAAAGCGCGGCGACAACATGGTTCGAGGTCTACTGTTCGAGGCGGCGAAAGTCGTCTTGAGCCGGTCGGCCAAGCCGAGCGATCTGCAGGCGTGGGGCCGATCCCTGGCGCGGCGCATCGGCTCCAAGAAGGCGACCATGGCGGTTGCCCGCAAGCTCGCCGTGATCCTGCACCGGATGTGGTCGACCGGGGAGCGGTTCCGCTGGACGGACTCGCCGGTCGTCACCGCTCGCTGACCGTCGCCTTCCAAGCCATTCGCTGCCTCGCAGCGAAACGTCGTCCCTGCCGGGACGGGCCTCGGCGACCGCGCGATTCTTCCCGCGACACTCCAGTGAGCGCGTTCGGGTCATTGCGGCGTCGAACCCTCGAAGGCCATGGTGCGGCGAGCTCGGCTCGACCGCGAAGAGAACGCTGCACCCGGCAGAGCCGATAGAACCTGGCGAGGCAAAAAGCGTTGAGGAGGTCGTCAGGCCCCGATCGAACCAGCATGCCGTCGTGCTCGGTCGTGTAAAGGCCAAGCCTGACGGTGGCCGCTGAAGAAGCGGCCAGCCTTGACACGCCCTGCGCTCGCCGGCGTCAGCATCCTGCGGTCGGGGCGAGGGAAAGCCTGCGGCGCGGTCGAACTAGAGAAATGACCTGAGAAGCAAGATTGTGCTTGCATAGAGCGCGACGATTAGAGAGCGAAGAAACGGGCTTCCGGATCGAACAAAGAAACGGACGAAGAAAAAAGAATGAGCCCCTGTGGAGAGGCTTGACAACCAAACCCCCATACAAGCGGACGCGAGGGGTCGCTGGCCCAGTGTTGGCCCGGTCGGGAAACTTTGCTTAGAGGGGTGGGGCCCCCCTATCCCCCTGGTGCCATGGTGGGAAGGCCGTTACGCCAAGAAACGTCCGTCACGTGGCGGACAAAACTCAGGCCTCTCAAGCTCGGCGTGACGTGCTGAGCCAAGGCCAGCCACAGCATCACGCGACGATGCGCGAGGTGAGGCGTGACGTGGCGTGGTTGGGGTGAGCGTGGGAGGAGCGTGCGGACAAGACAAAGGGGCGAACAGTCTCTGGCCTACACCTGTCCACCCCTCGCCTGACGCGACATGCATCCGGCAAACGCAACATAACACATCGGCACGCCAGCAATGCGCACAGCAAAACCGCAGCGACGATGCATGATCGACGATGCGGGCGACGCGATGCGGTGATGGATGCGTGACGTGCGCGCGATGACCGAATGCAGCCGAAGCTGATCGAGTCTCAGACTCGAGTGAGGGGCGATGGCTATCAATATCGTACAGTGTACGGGTGACGCGCCTGGCTCGAGTCGGCCGCATCGTGCACGCGCGACGCGACGACGACGTGACGACAACGAATGTATGTGCACGGTCTGTCATGCATCTGCACACGCACCAAGTTACTTTGGAGGACATTTTGTCTGCCGGGGAGCCGCGGCACGGCACCCTTTCAGCATATTCTAGGGCGTCGTTTTCCGGGTTGCGTTGCCTAAAAACACTCGAAAAGCGTGTAGGGAAGGGGCTCAGGATGGTTAAAAATGGCGGAAACACGCCGCGCCGACCAGAGGACACCATTCAGTTCAAGCTGCGGATCAGTAGTGTCCCAACGTTGAGCAGCTAAATCACGATAAGCCAGTGAAAAGCTTACTGGAAACCGCTTTCCGTGGTGTTGTCGACTTCAACCTCGCCGCCGTCGCGGTACCGGGCCATTCTGCGCGCCGGCCGCGCGCGGGGGGAAGCGATGTACCTGGGCAAGTTCGTGTTTGCGCAGGTGATGGATCATCTGCCGCTGCATGCCTTCCATCGCAGCGTCGCGCGCTACTCGGGCGAACACAAGATCAAACGGTTCTCGTGTCTCGACCAGTACCTGAGCATGGCGTTCGCGCAGCTGACCTATCGCGAGAGCCTGCGCGACATCGAGGCGTGTCTACGCACGCAAAGCTCGAAGCTCTATCATCTGGGGTTTCGCAGCCCGGTAGCGC
>Ga0247727_10005451_pt1 | contig 25827 bp, 26 predicted proteins | sample WisWelCaveWW1625_FD_202498 | JGI IMG/M metagenome (GOLD analysis project Ga0247727, IMG submission 202498) | Biofilm microbial communities from Wishing Well Cave, Virginia, United States - WW16-25 | ecosystem: Environmental > Aquatic > Deep subsurface > Groundwater > Cave microbial mat | place...
CGATCAAAAGAAAGTTTGCCGGGAAGGTGAGCGATCCTTGCGCGCGTGAAATTGTAATCACCTTGTCTTCCAAAGGCTGACGAAGTGACTCAAGTGCTCGCGGCGAAAACTCCACGAATTCATCCAGAAAGAGTATCCCGCGATGGGCCAGCGAAATCTCTCCCGGCCTGGGCCAGTTACCCCCGCCAACCAACCCCGCATGACTGATCGTATGATGCGGCGCGCGAAACGGGCGGTGGCGCAACATGGGTTGATTTTCTGAAAGTTGATCAGCCACCGAATAGACTCGCGTCACATCCAGCGCTTCGTCAATGGATAGTGAAGGCAAAATGGAGGGCATGGCTCGGGCCATCAGCGTCTTGCCCGCGCCCGGTGGACCAGTGAGAAGGCAATTGTGATTGCCCGCGGCCGCGATCTCCAGCGCCCGTTTGATGTGTTCCTGCCCTTTGATGTCGCGGAAGTCGTTGACGCTCAAGGGGACGCCGTCACTGTCCCCAGCCTCCATCACTGCCGGAGGAATGAGAACCGCGCCGTTGAGGTGATTGACCAGTGCATTGAGGTCACTCACCGGAATTACTTCTACATCCGGCACGAGCGCCGCCTCGCGCGCATCATCCACTGGGACGACGACTCGTTTGAATCCCTCCTGCCGCGCCAGCGCCGCCATGGGCAACACTCCGCGCACGTGGCGCACCCGGCCATCGAGCGAAAGCTCGCCGACGATGAGGGTGCCCTCCACTACTTCAGGCAACAATTGCCCGGCGACGATCAGTGCGCCAAGGGCGATGGGGAGATCATACGACGGGCCTTCTTTGCGAATGGCGGCCGGGGCGAGATTGACGGTGACACGGGCGCTGGGAAAGTAGAAGCCCGAGTTTTTGACGGCGGCCTGCACCCGCTCCCGGCTCTCCTGCACTGCTGCATCGGGCAGGCCGACGATGACGAATGAGGGCAAGCCGCGTCCGGTGTCCACTTCCACTTCGACTACGACCCCGTCGAGGCCGATCACGGCGCAGGAGAAAACTTTGGCAAGCATGTCAGCAGTTTGGTGGACACGGCGGCGGGATAGTGGGCGGGAGGCCGCCATCGCCGCTTCCGCCGCCACCCCCCGGCTGATCGGGCAGACGGCACCGGTTCAGGAACGGGTCGTAAAATTCCGGTGGGGCGCAGGAGGGCAACGGTGTATTGGAGGGTGTGTAGGTTGCAGTGGGTTGAAACTGCCGGGTCACGCCAACGTTGACTCGAGGGGTGAAGGTGAGGGTGCTGGAGGGGGCGAGGGTGATGGATTCCGTCGGGGTCGCCGTCTCCGGAATGGGGGTGGCGGTGGTTGTGGGGGTGAGGGTTGGCGGCGTTACTGTTGAGGTGCGCGTGGCTGTCCTTGAAGCGGTGTCCGTCGCCGTCAGTGTGGGAGTCGCTGTCGCTCTGAAGAATATCAATCCGCCGGCGGCGGCTGAGACCGATCCGAGCAAACAGCAGGCCACCACGGCGAGCACGGCCATCAGTCCCCAGCGTTGCGCTCGTGCGCTCTGCACCGTCGGCGCTGTCGGCGCAGATGGCGGCGCGGGTTGGGTAACTTTCGCGATGTTGGGCAGGGTGTCGGGGATGGCGGCTTGCAGGGCCTCGACCATCTCGCGCGCGGTTTGATACCGATCCGCCGGGTCTTTGGCCAGCGCTTTGAGGATCACCGCCTCGACCGCTTCCGGCAGGTTCGGGTTGAGGTCGCGCGGCGGGGGCAGGGGATCTTGAATGTGTTTGAAGACGATGGCGATCGGCGTCTCGGCGTCGAAGGGTTGCCGCCCGGTTGCCATTTCGTACAGGATGACGCCGAGCGAGTAAATGTCGCTCCGCCCGTCAAGGGGCAGGCCGCGTCCCTGTTCGGGCGACATGTAGGCCGGAGTGCCGAGCAGGCCGCCGGTCTCGGTGAACTTGGCGCTGCCCTCGACAATTTTGGCCAGGCCAAAGTCGGTGAGCATGGAGTTGCCGCGCCCATCCACCAATACGTTGCTCGGCTTCACGTCGCGATGGATGAGGCCGCGGGCGTGGGCGTAATCCAACGCTTCGCCAATTTGCCAGATGAGGGCACGAATTTGTTTGAGCGAGAGTGGCCCGCTCTCGAGTAGGTCGGTTAGGGTGCCACTCTCAACAAGGGGCATGACGATGTAAGTGTACCCATTCGCCTGGCCAAAGTCGAAGATGGGGAGGATGTGCGGGTGTTGGAGTTTGGCGAGGACTTTAGCTTCCTGTTGAAAGCGCCCGGTGAACTGCGGGTCGCTGGCAAAATGCTGGGGCAGGATTTTGAGGGCGACGTGGCGATTCATGCTGGGCTGATAGGCGCGATAGACCGCCGCCATCCCGCCCTCGCCCAACGGCGCGACAATTTCGTACAGCCCAAGTTTCTTGCCGGTCAAATCTTCCATTCGGAAAAAGGAACCGCAAAGGCGCGAAGATTGTCACAAGATTTTCTTTGTGTTCGTCCTTCGCTTTGCGAAGGCTGCGTCTTTGCGGTTTAAAAATTACGGCGCTGACTCCAACATTGAAGAGCAGTCTTTCTCAAGCTGACGAAAATAATCGGATTGCGCCGCGCCGGGTTCCTTGGCTGCCTCCACGCACGATTGAAAATCGGCTTTGGCTTCGGCCTCCAGTCCTGCACCGCGTTTGGCAAGCGCCCGCCCCAGATAGTAGGCCGGGAAGTCTGGCTGATTCTTGATCGCCTCGTCGAAATTCTGGATGGCTTCATCATACCGCAATTCGGCCAGCGCAATGTTGCCCAGCCCGCCGTACGCTCGTCCTATCATCACCTCTGAAGCCAATGGGTCCACCTGCGCTTTGCTCAACGTGTCCCGATAATACTTCACGGCCTGGGCGTAATCTGCTTTGCCATACCAATAGTTGCCCAGGCCAAAATAAGCCGCCGAATAATCGGGATTGATCTCAATCGCCTTTTCATACTCGGCGCGGCCCTGGTCGGTGTTGCCCAGCGCATTCAGACAGGTGCCAAGCGCCAGATGTGCGGCCTCGGCCCGATTCGACGTCTGCCCAATCTGATCGAGCAGGGGCAATAGCGCGTTGAACCGCCGCGCGCATTCGTCGTATCGGCCGTCGTGCAGAGCATCGTAACCCACGCTGGCGTTGATCAGCACGCCCAGCCGCGTGGCAAACGCCGTGCTGGCCGCCGAGAGCGACTCGCTTTGGGTTGAACTGGACAGGGCATCGGCCATCGCTTGCAGAGTCACATCCGGCTCGTTGGCGAAGTACGTTTGCAATCCGGTGGACACGCCGTTCGACTCAGGGTTGATGGCGATCAGGATTCCGACTCGGGCGCGACTGCTGGCCGCGATCCCTGCCAGCGATTCAGTGGAGGCCGCCACCCGTGTGGCAAGCGTTACCTCGTCCCCCAGCCCGGTCTCGCCCAATCGCGCTTTCACATCGCGCTGGAGCAAGGCCATCAACTCGCGGGCCTCAGCCGAGTCTTCGGGCGCGACGAGGACGACGCCATAAGTATCCCCGCCGAACACTAGCGTGGGCGGCGGGGTCGGTTGCGCGGTGGTGAGGGCGTCCACCAACAGCCGCCCACCGGCAACGGCGGCGGCGATGACGATGATCAGGGCTACGACGGCGGCGGCCCCGGCGATGGGTACCCAGATCGGGAAAGTCGTTTTTTTGTTTGGTTCTTTTGTTTTGTAGGGGACGGTGAGGGTCGGCGTAGGCAATTCCGCCGTCGAGTCGGCTAAGGCTGTTTGCAGGGCCAGCACCATCTCGCCGGCAGTGGCGTAGCGGTCGTCGGGACTCTTGGCGAGCGCTTTGGCAATGACGGCTTCGAGTTCGTCGGAGATGGCCGGGTTGCTCTCGCGCGTCGAGGGCGGCGGATCTTGAATGTGCTTGAAGACGATGCCGATGGGCGTCTCGGCGTTGAAAGGCACGCGCCCGGTTGCCATTTCGTACAGAAGCACGCCGAGCGAATAGATGTCGCTTCGGGCATCCACCTTCTCGCCCTTGCCCTGTTCCGGCGACATGTAGGCCGGGGTGCCGACCACGCCGCCCGTGCCGGTGAGCTTGGCCGCGCCGCCCTCGCCTTCGACGATCTTGGCAATGCCAAAGTCGGTGAGCAGGCAGTTGCCGCGCTCGTCTACCAGCACGTTGCTGGGCTTCACGTCGCGATGGACGATGCCGCGGGTGTGGGCGTAATCGAGGGCGTCGCCGATCTGCGAAACCAGAGTCTTGATTTGACCGAAGGGGAGCGGCTCGCCGCGCAACAGATCAGAGAGGGCGCCGCTCTCGACGAAGGGCATGGCAATGTAGGTGTACTCCGTGTCCGCGCCGTAGTCGAACACCGGCAGGATATGCGGATGTTGCAGGCGGGCGATGACCTGCGCCTCCTGTTGGAAGCGGGCGGCGAATTGGGGGTCGTTCGCCAATTGGCGCGGCAAGACCTTGAGCGCGACATGGCGATCCATCCCGGCCTGATAGGCTTTGTACACCGCCGCCATGCCGCCCTCGCCCAGCGGGGCGACGATCTGATACGGGCCGAGTTGTTTGCCGGTGAGGTCTTCCATGAATTCGTTGCGGAAATTTCAAGGAGGTGGTAAAGATGCATCCCTTGTGAGTCCCTCTTCACAAAGCGGAGTCATTTTCATCAATCATTATTCGTTTGACCTGATCCAGGAGTTCAGGCACTCGGTTCTGGATAACGTCCCACAAGATTTCATTGTCGATTCCAAAGTATTCATGGATGACGACGTCACGCAAACCGCCAATCTTTCGCCATTCAACATCGGCATACTTTTGCCGGGTTTCATCAGGAATACTCTTAACTGCTTCACCTATCACCTCCAGATTGCGGACTACGGCATCATAAGACTTCTCATCTTCAATGAACTGTTCAAGTGTGAGGCCCTGCACATACCGAAGGATTTTCTCGCACGATATTTGAATATCCTCAAGAAACAGCCGGTAGTCACGCGACATAGACGGCCTCTTTCTCGACGTAGGAACGCAGTCGCGGTTTGAGAGCCTTATGAGTCACCAAATCCACCCGGCATCCCAGTAGCTCCTCAAGGAAAAATTTGAGACTCATATAGCCGTCAAAAGTGGCTTTGCCCTCAAACTCCACCAGCACATCCACATCACTGTCCAGCTTGCTTTCGTCTCGAACGACCGAGCCGAATAAGGCCAGGGACTTTACGCCCAGCCGGGTCAAGTCTTGCCGATGTTCGGTTAGCAATTTGAGCGTGTCATCACGTTTCATAGTCAAGTCTCATTTGCGCGCAACCTGCTGAAATCATAGCACAGCGCTCTCTACCCTTGTTCAATCCTCTCAAGACTGATGATGGCGCAGGAGAAAGCTTTGGCGAGTATGAAATATTTATGGTTTCGTCTTGATATTTCCTGCGACGATATCCGCTGTTATCTGCTCCAGATCAGACTTCACCTGCGCCGAGACAAACGTATCAAAACCATGAAAAGGGGCAATTCCAGTTTCACCTGTATCCAATGTGCCAACATATACCCCACCTCCAAAAGTGTCGTTAGCAACAGCCTGGGCTATCGACTTGACGCTATTGCCAAATCGTTTCTCCACACTGGTCAGTGTCACATTCGCATATTGGGGCAGATTTATGACCCAATCGGTATCGACCCCAATCACACGCACACCGCTTTCCTTCAAAGCAACTTCACCCGCGCCATACCCTGTAATGCCCGCCACAGGGAAAACAATGTCTGCCCCTTGGTGAAGCAGGTTGCGAGTTGCTTCTTGTCCTTTGCTGCTCGAACCAAAATCATCCGTAAACAATCCCGTTTGGGCCTGAACATTCCAGCCAACAACTTCAACATTGATCCCATTCTTCTGATTGTAGTGGGCAACGCCGAGAGCAAAGCCATCCATAAAGTCGGTTACAGGCTGAATTTGCAACCCTCCGAACGTGCCAACCTCGCCAGTTTTGCTTTCTGATGCAGCTACATATCCGGCCAAAAAGGAAGCCTGGTCAGTTGCGTATACCTGTTGCCATACATTGCTCAAGGGCGTATCGTAGGCAAAATCAAGGATCGCAAATTTCTGCGATGGATTTGAAAGTGCAACCGATTTGACAGCATCCCCATACCAGAACCCAACCGCAATAATCACATCGCAGTTTGATTTTAGAAAAGTATCGAGCACTTCTAATCTTTGATCGTCGTGAGAACTAACTTGATAAACCGCTTGCGCCCCATATTCTGCTACCGCCGCTCGAACGCCAGTCCATGCGTTTTCATTGAAACCATGATCATTCACATCACTGCCAGTAGCAAGACATATCTTGCCGACTTTTCCGGGGACGGTGTTGGACGATCCAGCAATCGTTGCAGTAGCTGCAGGAGTATTGGCTGAATCCGGTTTGGTTGGGATCAATACGGGTGTTGGCTTTGGCTCTGATGTTTCTGTGGGCGAAAGAGTTTCTGCCGCAGTTATTGCTACAGGATTCTGTGCAATCGTTGGAGAGGCAACAACTTCACTCATCAACCTCGGTACGGTCAACACCACCCCAATCGCAATCACAGCGACTAAGCCAATGATCGCTAAAACTGTCACAGGCAAAGCTCTTTGCTGCCGAAGAGGCTTGGCGTGCGTCTCGGCGGCCTGTGCCGGTATCGTCGCTCCCGCCACCGTCGGCTCTGGCTGGAACACCTTCGTCGGGCTGGTATGCTCCACCTCAGCCAGCGCGGCCTGCAACCCCTTCACCATCGCTCCCGCCGTCTGATACCGGTCGTCGGGGTTCTTCGCCAGCGCCTTTAGAATCACGGCTTCCACCTCGTCAGGGAAATCGGGATGGATCGTGCTGGGCGGCGGCAGGGGATCGCTGATGTGCTTGATCATCACCGCCATCGGCGTCTCGGCCTTGTACGGCGGGCGGCCCGTCGCCATCTCGTACAGGATCACGCCCAGTGAATAAATATCGCTCCGCCCGTCGAGGGTCTTGCCCATGCCCTGCTCCGGCGACATGTAGGCCGGCGTGCCCATGATGGCCCCCGACATGGTCAGCTTCTCGCTGGCCTCAATAATTTTCGCCAGCCCAAAGTCGGAGAGCAGGCAGTTGCCGCTTTCGTCCAACAGCACATTGCTCGGCTTCACGTCACGGTGAACCAGCCCGTGGGCATGGGCATAGTCCAGCGCGCCGCCAACTTGCGAGATGACAGTGCGGATTTGTTCAAAGGAGAGCGGTTTACCCTGCAACAAATCAGTGAGTGTGCCGCTCTTGATGAACGGCATGACGAGATAGGTATAGCCGTCGGCCTCGCCAAAGTCGAAGACGGGCAGGATATGGGGATGCTGCAGTTGGGCCAGCACTTTGGCTTCCTGCTTGAAGCGAGTCACAAACTGAGGGTCGTCGGCAAAGTGGCGCGGCAAAATTTTGAGCGCCACGTATCGCTCCATTGCCGCATGGTAACCTTTGTACACGGCGGCCATCCCGCCCTCACCCAATGGCACGATAATCTGATAAGGCCCAAGTTGCTTCCCGGTTAAATCATCCATGTGCGTTCCTCCCGCACGCAGTTTACAGACTTCCCGCTTCGGTAGCTATCCCAAGTTTAGCCTAAATAAGACCTGCCGGGTCTTGCTAACTCTAAATTTTGCCAGCTTTTCGACCAGACCCGGCAGGTCTTGGCCGATAACGCCTACCACTCCAACAGGGCGCGAATGTCCAGCGCCACAAACAGCCCGATGATCAACATCATCACCGCACTCAAGCCCAGATAACGCCAGCGCCAACTTGTGGGCCAAAGTTGGATGACGTTATAGGCCATCAGGCCCAGCGCAAACAGTGACAAGGCGAGACTGATGACGATGGACAGGGATCCGCTCACGCCAAACAGCGGCAAGGCAAATGGCAACACGATGTATTGCAGAGTACAGCGTACCGCCACCCAGGCCATGGAACTGCCCAGGATGCGGTCACTGCGCTGGATTTTGGATTCAGCTTGAGGAGTTGGAGAAGTTGGAGATGTCATATCGGTTTAGCCCAAGTGTAGCCTAAAAGAGCAGTGTTCGTCCATCCTCTTGACGCCCCCTCCTCCCCCGCCTACAATCGCCTCACCAGTCCTTAGTCTTCAATCTCCAATCTCTAATTACCGCCATGCCCGAAGCCCTCCTCATCGCCGCCGTCCGCACTCCCATTGGCCGCCACAACGGCCTCCTCAAAACTGTCCGTCCCGACGATCTGGCCGCCCTTGTCGTCGCCGAGGTGATCAAGCGCGGCAACATTGACCCAGCCCTGGTCGAAGAAGTCTATCTGGGTTGCGCCAATCAGGCCGGAGAGGATAACCGCAACGTTGCCCGTATGGCGACCCTCCTCGCCGGTCTGCCGGTGGACGTGGCCGCCGTCACCTTCAATCGGCTGTGCGCCTCCGGGTTGGCCGCCGTGAACGCGGCGGCGCGGGCGATCAAAGCGGGAGAAGGGGATGTCTACGTTGCGGGCGGTGTCGAAAGCATGACCCGCGCCCCCTATGCCGTCCCCAAACCCGAAACCCAATTCGCCTTCGGCAACCTCACCGCCTGGGACACAACTCTGGGCTGGCGTTTTCCCAATCCCAAACTCAAAGAGATGGTCGGCAACGACTCGATGGGTGAGACCGCCGAGAACGTGTCCGAACTCGAGGCTTTCAAGAGCATTACTCGTGAACAGCAGGACGCATTTGCTCTTGAAAGCCATCGCCGCGCAGTGGCCGCGATTGAAAGCGGCAAGTTCGCAGAAGAGATTGTTCCCGTTCCTGTGCCTCAATCAAAAGGCGAGCCGGTTCTGGTCAGCCGCGACGAACACCCCCGCCCCGATACTTCACTGGAAGTCCTCGGCAAACTCAAACCCGCCTTCCGTAAAACCGGCAGTGTCACGGCGGGCAACTCCTCCGGCCTCAACGACGGCGCGGCAGCCGTGTTGTTAGTGTCGGAGGCCAGGGTGAAAGCCCTGGGGTTGAAACCGATGGCCCGGGTCGTGGCCTCGGCGGCGGCGGGCGTAGAACCCCGCCTCATGGGCCTCGGCCCCGTCCCGGCGACGAAGAAGGCGCTGGCCCGCGCCGGTCTGACGATGGACGACATCGGCCTCATCGAGTTGAACGAAGCCTTCGCCGTGCAATCCCTGGCCGTCATGGAGTCTGCTGGCTTTCGCCACGAAATCACCAACGTCAATGGCGGCGCAATTGCGCTGGGCCACCCGCTCGGCTGTTCCGGCGCGCGATTGATTTGCACAATGGCGCATGAAATGCGGCGGCGCGCCCCGAACGAAAAGCGACCCTATTATGGGCTGGCGACGTTGTGCGTGGGCGTGGGGCAGGGCGAGGCGACGATCCTGGAGTGGATTGGAGATTAGGCGAGCGCTCGCGCCCGACGATTGGAGACTGGAGAATTGGAAACCAACGATTTGGTCCTCACCCCGCGCGGCCTCCCGATCAGCCTGCGGCCCTTCTTTCAGGATTACGAATTGGAGCGGCTCGATCCTGAAACCGATGCCTTCACCATCATCGAGCGCACCCTGTCGTGGGGCGACCGGCGCGAACTGCGCTGGCTCTTCCGTTGCTACCCGCGCGAACAGATCGCTGAGATGGTGAGCTTTAGCGGATAGTGGCTCATCTCCCGGCACCGTTTTTATTATTGGCTCAACGTCTTTGCCATCACTGATTATCGGAAATCCGACTACCAACGGCTATGGCCTCATTAGAGTCGCCACACTGGGAAGCAGTTCCTCCTGAAACACGCCAATTGCCTGAAACAATCAGCACGTTTGCGCCCTGCTGCCGCTTTTACCTGGGAGGCGGAACTGCATTGGCTTTCCGTTTGAAAGTTGGGATTTTTTCCTTTGCCGTGCTATCATCCCCTCAGTTCCTATGTCCCAAATGACCCCCGTACCGATACTGCCTGCTCGCCCTCAGGAGTAAACTAAAGACGAGGCTTCTGGCTGTGTCCGGCGAACGCATTCTGGTTGTTGACGACTCCAGCGAAATCCGCGAAGTGCTGACGGAACTCATTTTGCGTCCAGCCGGCTATACTGTCGCCATCGCCGAAGATGGCACAACCGGCCTGCGTCTGGCCCGCGAACAAAAGCCCGATCTCATCATCGCCGACCTGCAAATGCCCGGCCTGACCGGCCTCGAACTTAAACGCGCCCTGGCCGCCGAAGGGGATTCCACTCCCCTCATCCTCATCACTGCCGACCGGAACGAACAGATCGCCGCCGAAGCCGTCATGTCTGGCGCGGCGGCCTTTCTGCCCAAACCCCTCGACCCCGACGTGATGCTCACCGCCGTCGAGCAGGCCCTCGACTCCCACCGCGCCAAACGCGATCACGCCTCCATGCTCGACTCGCTCAAAAAGCGTGTGCGTGAACTGGAGACCCTGCAAACCGTCAGCCGGGCGCTCACCTCTTCCCTCGACCTCGATCACGTCTTGAGCCGTGTCATCGAAGCCGCGGTGACCCTCACCGGCGCAGAAGAAGGCACGCTATTGCTCCTCGACGAAGCCACCGGTGAACTCACCATGCGCGCCGCCCGCAACTTCGACGACCAATTCGTTCGCACCTTCCGCATCCGCTCCGACGACAGCCTCGCCGGGCAAGTCATCCGCACCGGCCAGCCGGTCATCCTCGGCGCCGACGCGCCTAAGAAGATCAAAACCGCCTACCTTGTTCAATCCCTCATTTACGTTCCGCTTCGATTGCCTCAGCCCAATGCCGCCGAGGCCCGCGTCATCGGCGTGCTGGGTGTGGACAACCGGGTGCGCGGGCGAGCCTTCGGCGAAACCGACCTCGGCCCGCTCACCATGCTGGCTGACTACGCCGCCCTCGCCATTCACAACGCCCGCCTCTATGCCCACACCGAAGCCGAACGGGCCAAGCTCGACGCCATTGTGAACAAAACCGACGACGGCGTGATCGTTGCCGACGAGTCGAACCGAATTGTATTGATCAACCCCGCCGCCCGCGCCACTCTGGGCTTGCTCGACGTGGACGCCGCCAACCGCGCCCTGCCTGAGCAACCTGGGGTCGCCGCCATCCCTCACCCTGACGTGCGCGACCTGTTTACCCGTCCCCTGACCACCGCGGCCAGCCGCCGCGCCGAGATCACCCTTGAAGACGGGCGGGTCTTGAACGCAACCGTGACCCCCATTCCCGGAGTCGGCCGCACTGTCGTCTTGCAGGACATCACTCATCTCAAGCAACTGGATCGCATCAAAAGTGAATTTGTCACCACCGTCTCCCACGATCTGCGCTCGCCCCTCACCACCATCATGGGCTACGCCGAACTGCTAGGGCGCGTGGGGCCGCTCAACGATCAGCAACAGGACTTCGCGCAACGCATCGGCGCCAGCGCCAACACCATCGCCGGGTTGATCACTGACCTGCTCGACCTCGGGCGCATCGAAGCCGGGTTCGACGCTCGCATGGAACCGATCAATCTGCCGTTGGTGGTGCGCTACGCGGTGGAAGGGATGACGGCCACCGCCGAAGCCAAAGGCCAAAAATTGATCCGCTATTTGCCGGAACAACTGCCGCCCGTCCTCGCCAACCCGGCCCGCATCCGGCAGCTGGTCTCCAACCTGATTGAGAATGCGATCAAATACACGCCGGAGGGCGGCACCATCACCGTCGTCGTGCAGGAAGCCGACGACCAGCAAATCATCACCGTCGCCGATAATGGCTTCGGCATCCCGCTGGCCGATCAACCCTACATCTTCGACAAGTTCTATCGCTCAAAGACTCTGCCGGATAATATTGAAGGTACCGGCCTCGGACTCTCCATCGTCAAATCCATTGTCGAAAGTCATAATGGCCGCATCTGGCTGGACTCGAAACCCGGTCTCGGCGCCACCTTCACCGTCGTTCTGCCCAATCACGATCCGGGCAAAGCCGCGCTCTCCCGCTCATCATAAACTCCATCAACGCACTCTCCCTCCGCCAACTTGGTATCCTCATCGCCCTGGCCCTCGGCGTCGGATGTGTCTTTTGCGCCGTCGGCTCGCTCATGACTCGCGATGTCATGTTCAGCCTTCGGCCCATTCCCCTCAACACACCAACAATCCAGGCCACCACGACGCCATCGGAGTCGTTCGACATTCAAGGCTTCTCAAGGCTCATGCCCACGCCTGTCCCTACCGCTTATGCCGGCGAGAATGGGATTTTGCTCTTCGTCTCGAATCGGCTCGACAACTTCGACGTTTGCGTTTCTTTCATCAGCTTCAGCGGATCGTCGGAAACGTTTAACCTCAGCAGTGATCCGGCCTGGGACACCGACCCCGCGTGGTCACCCGACTTCCGCCGCATCGCCTTTGCCTCCAACCGCGATGGCAACTTCGACATCTGGGTCATGAACGCCGATGGCTCCAATCAGGTTAACATCACCCACAGCCCGGCGGATGATCGCTTTCCCCAATGGTCGCCGGACGGCGAGGCCCTCATTTTCCAATCCGAGCAGGGCGGCAATTCCGACATCGTGATCGCCAAAGTGGCTGATGGCGCGCAAACCAACCTCACGCACACACCCAACATTCACGAATGGGGGCCGGCCTGGTCTGCCGATGGCGCGCATGTCGCCTTCACCGCCGTGATCGAAAACAACAGCGAAGTCTTCACCGTAAAGAGCAATGGTGCGGAACTGACGAATGTGAGCAACACCCTGGCCGACGACCTGTTTGAGTCGTGGTCGCCCGATGGAGCATGGCTGACGTTTGAAAGTGGACGCGACGGCAATCGGGAACTTTATGCCACTCAGCCTGACTCCGCTGGCGGCCTTGTCAACTTAACGGGCAACGTCTCGGACGATACCTATGTGGCCTGGTCGCCGGATGGCAAACGGATCGCCTTTGTCTCAGAGCGCGACGGCAACCTGGAAATTTACGTGATGAACGTGGACGGCTCGAACTCTCGGCGGCTGACCGATCATGCCTCAGGCGACTGGTCGCCGACGTGGTCGCCGGATGGCCAGTGGGTGGCTTTCAACTCCAACCGCGACGGCGATCAGGAAATTTATGCGGTGAGCGTGGATGGGATGAGCCTGATCAATCTGACGGTTGACCCGGCGGATGACGCGATTTTTGGCTGGAGGCCGTGAAGATTGATCCACGAATAAACACGCAGGCACACGAATTTGTTTTCCTTTGTGTTTCTTGGTGTGACTTCGTGGATCCTATCAAGGATTCGCCGTAAACGATATTGGGTCGCCTCGCACGGTTTCCCCATTTGCCGTCATCCCCACCACCTCCAACGTGTGCCGCCCCGGCGAGAGTTGCCAGAAGTGTTCATAGGGCGGCGCGGTGAGTGTTGCCACAATCGTACCATCCAGGACAAATGACACTTCTTTCATTACCGTATTGCTCACAGCACTGAAGATGATTTGCTGGCTGGAGAGCGGGAGGCGGGGCGAGATTTGATAAAGGGTGGCGTCGTCGGGAGAAGTCAGCGTGAGGAGTTGGGAGTTGCCGGGCTGGGTGGTTGGGTTGGTGGGTGGTTGAGGGATGCCCTTCGAGCGCCCCCAGTCCTGGGCTTCAGGGGGGAGGACGAGGAAGACTTGGGTGACGATGCGTTCGGGCGGGGTGGCCGAGTCGGCCAGTGCGCCGGTGACGGCGTCAATTTGGAAGGGCTGATAGAAGGTGTCGGGCTGAGTCGGTTGTGTCCCGTCAATGAAAAGTTCAGTTTTGCGGAGCGGGCAGTGTTCAGTCGGCAGCAGGCCAGAGAGGGCACACACTTCGGCGCGGATGAGACCGGGCGGCTGAACGAATTGCGATTCGGGTTTGCCGACGAGGGCAGTGCGAATGAAGTCGTGCCAAATGGGGCCAGCGCCCTGGATGCCAGAGATGTTGACCATTGGGGAGTTGTCGGCATTGCCGGCCCAGACGCCGACGACGAGTTCGGGGGTGTAGCCCACCGTCCAGTTGTCGCGGAAGTCGGTGGTGGTGCCGGTCTTCACCGCGGCGGGCCGGCCAATTTGCAAAATGCTGTTGGGGCCGAAGGTGGCGCGGCGGGCGTCGTTGTCGGCGAGGATATCGGTGAGGAGGTAGGCCACGCGCGAGTCGAGGACACGTTCGGGCGGGCGGGGTTGCCATTGGTGAATGAGGTTGCCCTGCGCGCCGGTAATCCTGAGAATGGTAATTGGTGATTGGTGATCCCCGCCGGTTGCGAAGACGCCGAAGGCCGAGGTGAGATCGAGGAGGCGGACTTCGCCGCCGCCGAGGGTGAGGGCGAGGCCGAAGCGGTCGGCGTCGGCGAGGGTGGTGAGGCCCATCTTGTTTGCCAGGGCAATCATGTTGTCGAGGCCGACGTGGTCGAGGGCCTTGACCGCCGGGATGTTCAACGAACCGCCAAGGGCTTCGCGGGCCAGCACCGGGCCATGAAAGTTGCGGTCGTAGTTTTGGGGGACGTAGGCAAAACCTTCTTTGGTGACGAAGGCGGCCCGGACGTCGAGGATCAGGGTGGCGGGAGTCCATGGACAATAACCAATAACTGATCCCGAATCGGTTGAGGCGAGCGATTGGTTATTGGTTATTGATGGACACAGCGCCGGGTCAAAGGCGGCGGTGTAGGTGATGGGTTTGATGGCCGAGCCGGGTTGGCGAGGGACGACGGCCATGTTGATGGCGCCGGAGATGTTGGCGTCGAAATAATCAGGCGAGCCGACCATGGCCAGAATTTGGCCGGTGTGCGGGTCGAGGGCGACCAGGGCGGCGTCGCTGGCGTTGTGGGCGACGGCAGACTCTTCGGCCAGTTGTCCGAGGCGGCGCTGGATGATGGAGTCGGCGGCAGTGTTGAGATCGAGGTCGAGGGCCGTGGTGACGGTCAGCCCGGAGTAAAGAATATCGGGCGGGTAGGTTGCTTCAAGTTGGCTCCAGACGTAGAACACAAAATGCGGCGCGGCAATCGGAAAGGGTGAGGGCGCGAATTGCAGAACTTCGTCCTTGGCGAGTCCGGCGTCGGCGTTGGTGATATAGCCAACCTTCACCATCAGGTCGAGAACGAGGGCTTGTTTATCCTCCGCGGCTTCGGGAGCGGTGAGGGGATCGAAGAGCGCCGGGGCCTGGGGCAGTCCGGCGAGCAGGGCGCACTCGGCCAGGTCAAGGTCGCGGACGCTTTTGCCAAAATAGGCTCGCGAAGCGGCGTCCATGCCGTAGGCGAGATAGCCGTAGTAGGTTTGGTTGAGATAGAGTTCAAGAATCTGCTCCTTGCGGTAGGCGCGGGTGAGCCGCCAGGCAAGGATGCTTTCGCGCAGTTTGCGGGTCAGGGTGCGCTGGGCGCGTTCCTGCGGATCGAGGAGCATGTTGCGCGCCACTTGTTGGGTGATGGTGGAGCCGCCGGCCAGCACCTCACCGCCGGTGAAGTTGATCCACAGGGCGCGGGTGATGCCGACCACATCCACACCGGGGTTGGAATAGAAGTTGGCGTCTTCGACGGCGATAGTGGCTTGTTGGCAGGCGAGGGGAATTTCGTCTAGCGGGATCGTCGAGTGATAGACGCCTGCCGGATCGGTGATCTCGTAAAGCAGTCGTCCGTCACGAGCGAGTATTTTGGTGGAGGGGACGGTGAGGGAGTCGGTGAGGCGGTCGAGGGAAGGGAGGTCGGTGAGGAGGGAATGAACAATGAACAATGAGAGAATGAACAAGGTGAGCAGGGTGGAGAGAAAAAGGCGCAGGCGCATGGGAGTCAGAGTGAAGAGTTAGCGCGTAAAACAAACACGCCCGTGTGCTATTTTAGACGCATTTGCACATGGGCGTGTTCCTTTGCTGGAGAACGACTTTTACTCGGTCTTTGGCTTGTCTTCCACCTTCTCGACGACGAGAGTGAGTTTGACGACCAGGGCGGCAATGGCACCGATGGCCGCCCACACCGGGGCCAGCACGACGCCCACCACGCCCAACGTCAGGGGGATTTCGATCAACGTCTGGCCCTCTTCGTTTTTGATGATGATGCGGCGGATGTTGCCCTCATGCACCAGTTCTTTGATTTTGGCGATGACGGCCTCGCCGCTGACTTTGAATTCTTCGGTGCGGAAAGATTGTTCGCTCATCGTCTTACCCTGCTAAAAGATGCCCTTCAGCACCAGCATGAAGCCGACGATGAAGAGCGGGACGCCGACGATGGCGCCCACGATCGTCAGGCTGACCAGGAAGCCGGCGAGCATCAGCACCAGCCCCAACACCATCGCCACGAAGCGCCCGGTGAGTCCGATGATGGTCGTCACCAGCCGCCAGAGGGCGCGCCGAATGGCGATGAAGGGCCAGAGCAGCCAATTGGCTTTTTTCCAGCGTAACGTTCGAGTGGTCATAGTATCCTCCATGATTTTATTGACAGGCTCAACGGTCGAGCCTTGTTACACATTATCCGCCTCAACATTAGATGGGCATTAGGCCCAAAATGTTTCAGCGCATTTTCGCACGGCCGGCGCGGGCTACGAAGTGACAAATGGCCTGTTTCTCCAGTTATAATCTCCCCCGATGGATCGCCTGATTTCTGCTGTCAAGCAATTGTTGGGTTTTGACCTGACCCCGCCGCAGGTCAACGCCTTTCGCCTTTATGCCGCCGAACTCACCGCGTGGAATGAAAAATTCAACCTGACCGCGATCAAGAATCCAGTGGGTGTGGAGATCAAGCATTTTGCTGATTCGCTGTCGTGTTTATCCGTCATTCGACAAACGATAAACGACAAGCGGCGGTCGCTGATGGACATCGGCACAGGCGCGGGCTTCCCCGGCATTCCGCTGAAGATCGTCTGTCCCGATTTGAGATTGACGTTGGTGGAGTCAGTGGGAAAGAAGGTGACGTTTCTTGAGTATGTCGTCGGCAAATTGGAGTTGAAAGAGGTGACGGTGATTAAGGGCCGCGCCGAAGAAGTCGGCCAACACAGGGATCACCGTGAGCGCTACGATTGGGTTGTCGCCCGGGCGGTGGCCGAGATGCCGATCCTGCTCGAATACTTGTTGCCGCTGGTGAAAGTGGGGGGCAAGGCGCTGGCGCAAAAAGGGGAGAATGCGCCGATGGAGGCTCAGGGTGCAGAACGAGCCGCTAAAATTTTAGGCGGCGCGCTCAGTCGGGTCACAGCCGTAGAACTGCCGGGCATTGTCGAGCCACGTTATCTCGTGGTCTTTGATAAAGTGGCGGCCACCCCGAAGAAGTATCCGCGCCGGCCCGGACTGCCGAACAAGCAACCGCTGAAATGAACAATGATTGTTCATTCTTTCATTGTTCATTGTTCATTTGCGAGATCGTCCCGGCATTCACCTTCCACACCGGCACAGCCGCGCAAAACTCCGGCTCAAACAGACTCAAGTCCGTCGTCGTCATCAACGATTGTTCAGCCCCACCGATGCGGCGCAATAATTCCCGCCGCCGGTTCGGATCGAGTTCAGCCAGCACTTCGTCGAGGAGCAGGATCGGCCACTCGCCGGCTTTGTCTTTCATCCACGCCATCTCGGCCAGTTTGAGTGAAAGCACTGCCGTGCGCCCCTGCCCGCGTGAGCCGTAGGTGCCGAGGTCAATGCCGCTGGCCAGGAAGCGCAAATCGTCGCGATGTGGGCCGGTGAGCGTCATGCCGCGCTCAATTTCGATTTGGCGCGTGGTTTCCAGTTTTTCACGCAACCGTGAGGCAATGGCCTCCGGCCCCACTCCGGCGCGGGTCACCGGCACGTCGAGGCCGAGGCCGATTTGAGGCGAGTCGTTGGCCAGTGGATCGAAGGCGGGGTGATAGGCGAGGCGCAAATGCTCCACGCCTTCGGTCAGTTCGCGGTGAATGGAGGCGGCGAATCGTTCCATCTCCTCCAACGCTCGCGCCCGGGTGGCGATGAGAGTTGCGCCGTGACGGCATAACTCGGTGTCCCAAAATTCCAACTCCGCCGCGACATTGCCGTTGCCGTTTCCGTTGCGCTCTTTTCGTTCCTGTAGTTGTTTGAGCAGGGCGTTTCGTTGCAAAAGAATTTTGCCGTACTCGCCGAGGGCCAGGGCGTAGACGGGATCGATCTGGCACAGGGTGCTGTCGAGGTAGCGTCGGCGGTCGCCCGGCGAGCCTTCCACCAGCGCCATGTCCTGCGGCAGGAACAGCACCACGTTGACAGCGCCGTGCAGATCGCCCGCCCGCCGTTTGAGGCCGTTGATCAGCACTGTCTTTTTCAATCGCGGTTCGCGAGCCGCCCCGGTCTCTTCAACTTCGATGCGAATGTCCACCCGGCGTATTTCGCGGGCGGTGTGAACTTCGGCGACGATCTTGAGATAGGGCCGAAGGTCGTTGCGGAGGGCCAGCCAGTGGATGAGTTGCCGATCGGTCGTGGCGTGGGGCGAAGTGGCGGTGGCGAGGTAATAGATCGCTTCGAGCAGGCTGGTCTTGCCCTGGGCGTTGCCGCCCACCAGGATGAGCGGCCCGGCAGGCAGGTCGGCTTCGAGGCGGGTGTAGTTGCGGAAGTTGGTGAGGGAGAGATGGGTGACACGCATGAGTTGGAGTCGGATTGTACCAAACAACTTTGTTTATAATGATGCCAGACATGGAGATTTGACATCATGCGCTTCCTCATCACCGCCGACTTTTGGTCCCTCTTCCCCGACGCCCGCATCGGCGTTGTGATTGCCCGAGGATTGAACAATACAATCGCGGACGAAAACATCGCCCGGTTGTTGTACGACTTGATGCAGTCCGCTGCCGCGCGATTGGGCGAGGCCGACATCGCCACCCATCCGGCGGTGGCCCCATGGCGCGACGCCTACAAAGCGTTCGGGATGAAGCCGTCCAAGTTTCGATCTTCAATTGAAAATTTATTGCGCTCGGCCCGAAACGGCAATGTGCGTTCGATCAACCCGCTGGTGGACATTTACAACGCCGTCTCGCTCAAACACTTTTTGCCGTGTGGAGGCGAAGACCGGGGCGCGGTGCGCGGCGATATTCGTCTGACACGGGCCAGAGGCGACGAGGACTTTTTGCCATTGGGTGACAGCACGCCCCAGTCCCCGCAACCGGGCGAAGTGATCTATTGTGACGATGAGGGGGTACTGTGCCGAAGCTGGAACTGGCGCGAGGCCGAACGCACCAAACTGACGGCGGCGACGACCGATGCCTTTTTGTGCCTCGAAGCCCTGCCTGCCCTCGGCGAGGGCACGCCGGGACTGGCATGTGAAGAGTTGGCGGCGTTGGTGCGCGAAAGGCTCGGTGGGACGACGCGAGTGGAAATTTTGACTCGCGCCAGACAGCAGATTGAGTTTTGAGAAACGCTCAGGGTAACGAGGTACTACCTCTGACTCAACGCCGCCTCGATCTCCTCGATGTGCGTTGCCCGATGAACCCCGCGCGGCAGGTTGATGGGGTTGCCCGCCGCTCGAATTGCCTCCACCATCTCCCCCGAAATTGTCTCCAGCTTTTGGTCAATGGCCTCGGCGCACTCCAGCGCGAGCCTCGCCGCCTCGCGCGGCGGCAGAGCCAGACAAAACGTGAGCAGGGCGTCGTTGATGGTGTCGGTGTCTGTCGGAGAGTCCGACACCCCATCCCGTTCCCATCGCTGGATCAAAAGCAGGGCCCGTCGATCCCAAAAGGCCAGATGGGCCAGGGCCGCCGCCACCGTCCAGCCACCGTCGAGCGGCAGGGACAGATCGGCGTCGCTCAACCGCGCTATCAGGGCCTTGAGCCGTTCGCGCTCGAAGCGATTCTTTTCGATGAATGAAAAATCGGTTGCCATGATTTCCTCCCTAAGTGAAGCTCTGCAACACCCACACCGCTCCCATGCCCACCGCAATTGTCAACAGCACATTCTTTGTGCGCCAGGCAACGAGGGCGGCCAATACAGCGGCAATCAATCGCGTGTTGCCCGGCGAAAAATCAAATTGCCCGCCGGGCCGAAGCACTTCGGGGAAGATGATGGCCGAGAGCACGGCGGCTGGCACAAACCGCAAGGCTCGCCGGATCGAGTCGGGTACGTTCATCTGCCCCAGCACGACGATGAATGATAACCGGATGGCAAACGTCACCAGCCCTGCGCCGAGGATGGCCGGCAAATAGTTCATGGCCGCGTCCTTTCTACCCGCGTTCTTTCTACCCGCGTCCTTTCCACGATCACCCCGGCGCTGATGCCAACGACGGCGGCGGCCATCAGGCCGAGGTTATAGGGAAGGGAGGCGGCCCCCACGGCAACGAGGCCGCCGGATAGGGCCGCCGCCACCACCGCCCAATCCTTCAACGCCGGGACGACCAGAGCAATAAACGTTACTGCAATCGCGAAGTCCAATCCCAGTCCCAACAGCCAATCTCCGGCCTGCGTGCGGAGTAAAATCCCCATGGCAGTGCTGGCCTGCCAGGTGCTCCATAGCGCCAGCCCCGCCCCAAGAGTGTACCAGTGTTTGTGAGTCGAGTCTGACTCGTGATGATAGTGGGTGATAACGATGGCATAGGCTTCGTCAGTCAGCAGATAGGCCAGCAACCATTTCCAGCGTTGAGGCAGGTGGGCGAGGTGCGGCGCAATGGAAGCGCTGTAAAGCATATGCCGCAGGTTGACGACGAAGACGGTTAGGACGACGACCAGACCGGGGGCGGCGTCTTTGAAGAGTTGGGCGGCGATGAACTGCGCCGACCCGGCGAAGATGATGGACGAGGTGGACAGGGCCGTCAACGGCGGCAGACCGGCCTCCACGGCCAGCGCGCCGAAGATGATGCCAAAGGGAATCACGCCGAGCAGGATCGGCAATTCGGCGCGCACGCCGGAGAGAAATTCGGAGCGAGGTGAAGACATACCCGCATTGTATGGAAGGGGCGCGGGCCTGTCTTGTCAAAAATTGCGGTGACTCTGAGTCGGGGGGCGCGCTCGAATTTCGAGCGACGCCCGCAAGGGGCTATGCTACACGGCTATCGAGGCGATACTGGCCGGGGGTGACGCCGACGATTTGCTTGAACCGTTTGGTGAAGTGGCTCTGATCGCCGAAGCCCGTATCCAGCGCGACCTGGGTGAGGGGCAAGCCGCCGACCAGCAGCAAGCGTTTGGCCTGCGCCACCCGCACTTGAGTTACATAGGCATGGGGCGTGAGGCCGACGATGTTGCGAAAGGTGCGAAGCAAATGAAAGGGGCTGAGATTGACCAGCCGTGACAGGCCCGCCAGTGAAACGTCCTCGGCGTAGTGAGAGTCCAAATAGTCGCGCGCCAGGGTCACGCCCTGCCGCTCATCGGGCAGGGGCTTGAAGACGGGGCGGGAATCGGCGTGGCGAGCGATGAGTTGAGTGAACGCCCACAGAAAGTGCGACTCGCGCTCGAGCGCCGAGAGCGATTCTTCCGAGGTGATGTGCAAGTTGAGGATGGATCGGGCCAGAGCGTCGTCGCGAATCACCGGGTTCGGAAAGAAAGGCGTGTGTTGGGGACGGCCCGCCAGTTGTGAGGCGGCCCCCTGCAACAGCGCGGCCTCGGGATAAAGCATCCGGTAGGCCCATCCGGCCTTTGTGGCGGCGTGGCCGGTGTGCGGCTCACCGGGATTGATGAGGACAATGTGACCTGCCGGGGCCGTGTGATAGCCGCCGCGATAATCGAAGGACTCTGCCCCGCGTTCGACCACGCCGATGGCATAGCCTTCGTGGGTGTGCGGTACGAAGGCATGGGTGACATACGTGGCCCGCAACAGTTCAAGGTTGCTCAGGGCCGGGTCGCGCCAGAATTTGGTGCGCTCTTTGAGCGGGAGTGCTTTTAGCATCGCTGGTTTGAATTTTACACTGAACGAATTACAAACCAGGTTTCGGGCCTTCGACTTGGAGAAACCCGGTTTGTAAAAAGCTGGATAGGTTATGATTGACTCAGAAAGGAAACAAACACTATGCGCCTCGCCATCATCTCCGACATGCACGGCAACTGCATTGCGTTTGATGCCGTGCTGGCTGATCTGAAACTTCACCCTGCTGACGGCATCGTCTGCCTCGGCGATGCAATACAAGGCGGGCCACAACCCGCCGAAGTCGTCATGCGTCTGTGCGAATTGGCCTGCCCGGTCGTCATGGGCAACGCCGATGCCTGGTTGCTCACCGGCCAGGAAACCGGCGCGGAAGTAATTTCACCTGAACGGCTTCGCAAGATGAACGCCGTCCGCGAGTGGTCACTTGCCCAACTCTCCGCCGATGATCGCGCCTTCATCGCCGCCTTTCAACCGACGGTGACGATCCCCCTCACCCCGGCCCGCAACTTGCTTTGCTTCCACGGGTCGCCCGCCTCTTTTGACGACCTCCTCCTCCCCTCAACCCCCGAAGACGAATTTCAAAAAATTCTTGGCCCGCACGCCGCCAACCTCCTCACCGGCGGCCATACTCACCTGCAACAGATCCGGCGGATCGGCGACAGCTTCTTTTTCAATCCCGGCAGTGTCGGGCTGGCCTACAGCCACACCCAGCCCGAGGAGGCTTTCCGCGTTGACTCGTGGGCGGAGTATGCGATGTTGAACGTCGAAGGGGAACGGAGCGCGTTGGAATTTCGCAAAGCGCCGTTCGACGTGGCGGCGTTGATCCGCATCTATCGTGAGAGCGGCCGGCCTGATGCTGAAGAGGCAATAGCCCAGTATCAACCGAGGGCGCTATGAAATACAGCGCGACGATAGCAGGCAACCGTGTACGGCGCGTGTGCGCTAACGTGTTCGGGGGCGAATCTTCACTATGATGGAGAACTGATATATGCAGACTCGTCTCGCTACACCCGAAGACGCTGAAGCGATTGCCCGAATTTACAACGAAGGTATTACCGACCGCATCGCCACGTTTGAAACACGGTTGCGCTCGGCGGAGGAGGTGCGGGCCTGGTTCGCTGGCCGCCATCCCATCGTCATCGTCGAAGAGGCGGGGCAAGTGATCGCCTTCGCCTCCGCTTCGACCTACCGGCCCCGCGAGTGCTACGCCGGGATCGCCGAGTTTTCGGTGTACGTGACGCGTGAGGCGCGCGGCAAGGGCGCGGGCCGTTTGGCGATGCAGGCTTTGCTCGAGGCCGCCGAAGGGGCCGGGTTTTGGAAATTGCTATCGCGCGTCTTCGTCGAGAATATGGCCAGCCGGGCGCTGCTGGCGTCGTTAGGATTTCGCGAAGTGGGGGTGTACGAAAAGCACGCCCAGCTCGACGGCGTTTGGCGCGATGTCGTCATCGTCGAAAAGTTGATGGCGAAGACTCGGTGAGAGTCAGGCCATCACTTCCACTTCATCTCCGACTCGGATCATGCCAGTGCTGGCGTGAACGACGTTTTGGCCGAACATCGCGCCACGATGCGGGACGTGGCGATAGGTCGCCAGAGTCCTCAACGGCTCTTTGCCGCGCTCGGCCGTATCCTGATTCGTGGTGGTGGTGACGCAACGGGCGCAGGGTTTGACAATATCAAACACGAGGCCGCCGATCCGAATCTGTTTCCACGAGTCTTCGGCGTATGGCCCGCATCCTGCCACCACCAAATTGGGCCGGAAGCGATTCATGGGCAGGGGTTTCTCCAACCGGGCATTCAAATCGGCCAGCGAGGCTTCGGAGATCAACAACAACGGAAAGCCATCGGCAAAGCCGACCTGATCAGTGGTGCGCGGGGCGTATTGCTGATTGACTTGCCGGGTAAACTCATCGGCCAGGCGCATGAGGCGGACGGGCGTAGTTTGCAGGAATCCGGTCAACCAGGTGGAGGCCGCCTCCCCCTGGTCAACGGCTACGACGGTGTCCCGCCAGATGGCAGCCTCAAGGCGCGGGCCGTCGTTTCCGTAGTGAAACGTCAACGGGGCCGTGCCGGGCGCAGAGAGAGTCAACAGGCCATCGCTCATCGTTGGTGTGATGAGGGCCAGGCGTGGCAGTTCGCGCTGAGTCAGAAATGCGCCGGCTTCATCCACCACCATGAATTCGCGGTCGTGGACGAGGCCGCGCTGATCGAGTGTTGCCTGTTCAAGCGCGAGGCCTTTGCAGGATTTGAGGGGGTAGTAATGGAGAGCAGAGAGGGCGATCATTTTTATGCCGCAATTAACACGATGGCGGCCAGGGCGGCGAGGACGCCCAGACTCTGCCGGCGTGAAATTCGTTCGTTGAGAATGAGGCGCGAGAGCAAAATGGTGGAGGCCGGGTAAAGCGAGGACAGAACGGCGGCCACGTCGAGGCGGCCCGCCTGACGGGCCAGCACAAACAGGGCGTTGCCGCCGGTATCGAATAGGCCGGTGAGGAGGGCGAGAGGGAGTATTTTGAGATCGAGGCTGTGCAGTTGACGGCGGGCGAGCGCGGGGATGAAGACGAAGGGCAGCGAGGCGGCGCGGGCGGCGGCCAGCGGCCAAAAGGTGGCCGAGGCGCTGGCCTGACTCAGAAAAATGTAAAACAGGCCGAAGCCCAATCCGGCGACGACGGCCAACCCCAACCCGCTGTTCCCCGTCGCCTGTGTCTCCGTTGAGGCCGACACCAGCCACACACCGATCAACGCTGCCCCAAATCCGGCAAGGCGCATTCCCCCCGGCCAGTCCTCGGTGAGGAGGCCGAAGACAGCGGGCAGGATGGCGGTGATCACCGCCGACACGGGCGCGACGACTCCGGCGCGGCCCACGGCCAGTCCGCGATACAACGCCCCCAACCCGATCGTGCCAAAGAGTCCGCCAACAGCGCTCCACAGAAGATCGGAGGCGGCGGGCAACGGCTCGCGCCAGAGCAGGGCCAGCGCCATCACCAGCAGCAGGCCACTGCCCTGAGCGATGACCAGCACGCTCAGCACCGGCGCACGGCGAGTTGTGAGGCCGCCGCAAAAATCGCCGGCGCCCCAGGAGAGGGCCGAGGCCAATCCGAAGAAGATAGTAAAGAGTTCGCCCGCGCCGCTAAACGTCATAGCTGAAATTTTTTTCGCCAGCGCGGATGGGAACTTTGACCCGATTCTCAAACGGAGTCAGAGGGCAACTCCAACGTTCGTTGTAGGCACAATACGGATTGTAAGCCAGGTTGAAGTCCACCAAAAATTTTCCATCGCCGAGCGGTTCGGGTTCGAGGTAGCGGCCCGCGCCGTAGGTTTCCTTGTTCGCCTGCGAGTCCACAAATGGCAAAAAGAAGCCGTGCTGGCTGACGTAGATCGTCAACTCGGCTTCCTGTCCTTCCACTGCAAATTTGAATTTGCCATACTTCTGATAGCGCTGAACATCGCCCGCTGTGGTTTGCATTTCGATCACTTCGCGTTTCGGAAATTCCTCGACCTTCGCTTCCAGGCGCAACGCCGGGTTTTCGGGGAAGTAAGCGAGGCCCTCAAAGTTTTTCTTCTGCTCCGGCGTCAGCGGGCTTTGCGGGTGCGAGGCAAAAAACTCGTCCTTCTCGGCGCGGAAGGCTTCAAGGTTGGTCATGGGATTCTCCTTAACAACAACGTCCTGGCTATGGCAATTGATAAGCGAGCAACATCACATTGCCGCAGTCTTCTTCCTTGTGAAGATGTCCGCCAGGATTCTCATTTGCCCAGTTCTCAAGTTCGGCGATACGATTCGGCGTGGCGATGATGATGGGCGGAGCGCCGCTTGTCCGGCGTCGGCCAGCGCCAGGGCCAACACGCCAAACATCACCCGTGCTCTTTGTTGATTGCGCTCCGGGTCGGGGTCACGATGGGTCATGTGTCTGAACTCAATAGAAGGTCTTTGCGTTCGCGCCACTTATCCAAAAAGCGGCGATAGTTCTTCTTGCTGAGTTTATCGCGTTCAGCCGGATCCATGCGTAGATAGGGATGCTCGTGGATAGTGATCGGTAATGGGTGAGTGGTGATTAGCCGCAAGCCTTTTTCTTTGAAGGCCAGACTCCAATCAAGATCGAGGTTGCGATAGAAGAAGAATTTTTCATCGAGCATCGGTACGGTTTTCAGTCGCTCACGGCGGAAGGCGAAGAGATAAAATTCGATGGCGTCGCAC
>Ga0247727_10005452_pt1 | contig 25816 bp, 35 predicted proteins | sample WisWelCaveWW1625_FD_202498 | JGI IMG/M metagenome (GOLD analysis project Ga0247727, IMG submission 202498) | Biofilm microbial communities from Wishing Well Cave, Virginia, United States - WW16-25 | ecosystem: Environmental > Aquatic > Deep subsurface > Groundwater > Cave microbial mat | place...
CGAAATCTACACCGTCATTGTCGGCGATGATCTGGGTGTACGTGACCCGATCCTCGGTTCCGGCATTCACAGTCCGGTTCTGCAACCGTCCCGCGATCTCGACCCACTGGCCCTTGACGAGATGCTGCTTGCAGTTCTCGCCGTTCTTGCCCCACACGCTGACCGAGAAGAAGTCCGTCTCGGGCTTCTCCGTGGAGCCCTTCTTCGGGCGCCGATCGACGGCGACTCGAAAGTTCACGACCTTCTTGTCGTTGACCGTGGCTTCGGCCAGATCGCTGGCGACGCGGCCTTTGATTTCGACTTTTGCGCGACCACGCATTGTTAAACCTCCTGAAACAGTGATTGAGTGGCACGAGGCCAATTCGTATGATCCCGGAACTCCTCGTGTGAGGCAGACTCCGTCGCGGCCTATCCGCACGCCGGGTAGAGTCATATCGTGAATGTGTTTTGCTGTTGAAGCCGCCTGGACGATCTAGGCAGCCTGGCTTGGAATCGCAGATGAGCTTGTATGAGTTGGATTGGCCGGTAGGTAGCCCAAGAGTTGGGCGAGATGCCGTAAGGCCTCTTCGCTCAGATCATGGTCTCTTGCCACGATTCGGCATCCCGCTTCTTTGGATCGAAACCGGCGCAACTTTTCTCCGAGGATCTGAACCAACGGGGTCAAGAGGCGATCGGTCTTTAGGAACCAGTCGACGGGAGGGGCAGCCAGGAATGGGTTAGGGGATTCTGGATCTCCTGCCATGAGCACAATGTCCTCTTGTTCTAAGGTGGACAGCCACTGCGCGATCGCGTCGGCCTCTTCCGAGGTAATGTGTTCTGGGGATTTGAGGAGCAGCCGGCCGGCCGCGGCCCAGAGCGCCATCCGATTCTCCGGGTTATCGAGTTCCTGGAGTGCCTGATTCAGCATGGCCTGGCGCATCGGGGTCCGGCCACTGGTGAAGAGTTGGTAGGCCGGTTCATTAATCCGATCTCTCAGATCATCAGGATCTTGGATCTCACTCTGATCGTCTCCACTGACTTCCTCGGCCGGGACATCGTGACAGGATTCGAAATCTAGTCCAGGATCATCAGGATCGTGGGACGACACCAGACCATTGATGTCGAGTTCGTGGTCGGTGTTTGCCTCTTCTTCGATTCCGTCGTATTCGAGGTTGTTGTTTCGCAGGAGCGCCAGGGAAATGTGTTCTTCGTTGGTTGAGACCTCTTCTGTGCTCAGTTCGGGCATCACCCGATCGCATTCTTCCTTGATCGAGCGATAGATCCGGAGTGAGCAGACGAGACACCGGAGGGTGTCGGCATCTTCTCGCACGTAAGAGGCTTCGGCATCACTCTGGCATTTCCGACACTTCAAGCGCTCCTGGTGAGCCGTTCCGGTCGAATGCTCTTTCTTATTCAGGGACTGCGGGATGCAATGGGACCCTTCACACGACGCGCAGCGACTACGTCCGATTCGATTGGCGAAGGTGTGAAGGGCTTCGTTGAGACTCAGAATGCACTGAATCCCGCAGAGTGTTTGCACCCGATGGGCGTCCAAACGAAGTACGCGTTGGCCGTTTGGCATGATGTTGAATTGTGGCCGGCTGGTGGATTGCCGGACGGAGATCATCTCTGGGAATACCGGCTGGGGATCTTCATCCGCAAACCGGGTTTCACGGGAGAAGACACGGTCCCGGTCTCGTAACCGCCAGGCTTCCAGGTGCAGATTGTAGAGTTGGGTCGTTTCGGTGAACACCCGCTCTGTATCTTCCTCTCGATAGATGTAGACCTTGTCTTGGAGCCTGGGAAGGTCCTCGTCTGCGTCGATCGAGAGTTCTGTGTATCCCGGCGGTACAGGGTCTTCATTGGCGGATTGGGCGGTAGTGGGTTTGTGAGTCATCGCGTGCTCCCTTGTCCATTCAGAGCCGGCGCGGGTTGTCCGACCACCTCTTGTTGTTTCCGGGGCTTGCTGAGCAACGTGAAGTTGCAAGGATGGGCTACGTGAAGATGGTAGTACCGGTGTTGCGTATCCCCTTTTTTGAACGTCTTGGATTGCCATTGTCCGGTGACGCGGACCTCATGTCCCACGACCAGGGCTTTATACGTGTTCTCCGATACGCCATTCACCTTCACATCGATGTACATCGGATCGTCGTACTTTTCCGAAGGGTTGTCGGAGTGCACGGCCAGCGAGAAACTCAAGAGGTTTCCGTACTCGGGCCGGTAGTCCGGAGGATGGGTGATGTTCCCTTCGAGCGTATTGACATTGGTGTGACCGCGTTTGGACATGGCAATGATCTCCTCCTCACATGATTTGTTGCGGTAGCTGCAGCAGATACCCGATCGTATCCATGCCCGCGGAGCGGGCCTCTCCTGTCCGGTGGTTGACGCGGAGTCAGGCGCGTGGTCGTTGGGTGAGCTTGCTTTGAGCGAGTCGAGCCAAAAGGAATGATTCTCGGGCCGCTTGATCGAGTGGGAGCATCTTGAGATCAAGGAGGGCTTGTCGCAGGAAGGGCGACGTACTGGGGTCGGCGAGAATGGTGGCCTCTACTTTTTCAGGATGGATGCCGGCAAGCTGAATCAGGTGATGAATGTGCACAGTCCGGAAGTTGCTGGCTCTGTGCTATGCAAAGGCATCCAGCTTGATGATCGACGTTAGTTATTCAGACTCAGGCTCACTAGCCAGGAACCCTCCCGGGTACGCGCCGATCGAAAGGTGGCCGTCGTCTTCCTGATCAAGAGGGAAAAGGCCATCTGAACCCGGATCTTGACCTTTGGCGATTTCTCGCGCATCTTCGTTCCGTTCTTCAATCGTGTCGTAGGGGCCGTGCAGGCTTGGTTCAATCCCACCTTCGACCGCGATCAGATAATAGGTACTCATGTGTTGTGCTCCTCGTGCTCGTGGGCGCGGTGGTTCTTATCCCGCCGACCGTCTGATGCCTTCATGACTATGGCGGAGGCTTTCGGTGACGGCCGAGCGAAGGCAGCTGAGCTCAAACGGTTTCTTAATGACGAATTGCACGCCCAACCGGTCTTTGATGATTTCGAGTTCTCATGTTTCGAGCCCGGCAGACATAAGGATCGCCGGTTGGCTGGGATTTTTGGCTTTGATCAGACCAATGACGATGCTTCTCTCAGGCATCCGGTTGTCCTCCAAACGGTCAAAGTTGCTAGGCAGATTTTGGGCTACTTCCGTTTGAATCACTGCCCAGAGGGCCTCTGTGTTCTTTGCCGTGGGGGATTTTCGTCTCGAGAGGATGGTGCCATGTTTCTTTGGATTCCAGTGCCGGCACAGGTGGTCCAGATAGGGGTCGTACAAATCGCGTTGGTGAGAACCCCGATAGGGTCTAGTCGTCGGTACAGTTCGTGTGTGCATGGGCTGTGATCTGCAGGTGAGGAGCAGGTTCTACCAGGTTCGACTCAGGCGTTGTACACCTAGGAGGCATTCTCGAGTGAAGCCTTGAGCAGGGCTCCAGTCTATGTAAGCTGGTGTTCGGGGGTTATTCATTTGCCAACCTTCTTAACGTTTCTGCATGGCACCGTTTCGGTGCGCACCAACAGGCCAAGTGTTTCCCGCGCAACGGCTTGAGCCATTCTGGATCCACACTGAGTCTCCATTGCGCGTATTGGGCGAATAGCTCACACACTCGATCTCGGTCCTGCTCTCCATGCATCACGAATGGATTGCCCCAGTCCGATCCGCGATCGACTTTGATCGTCCCTTCAGGAAGCACAGCCAACCCTTTCAAACTCAAGATCCTAAGATTCGTCATCATGCCCTCCATTGCTATGTATGATCACAGAGGAAGCACTTTGACGAAGTCCAGATCTGTGGCTTTTAGCTGAGCACATGGTGTTTGGCTTCATGAGGTTCAATGGCCTCATACGTGTGCGGTAGTCCCTGGGAACCTGACCGAAACCGATACGCGTTCCCGTAAGCATCCAGGTTGATATAGCGTCGCGTCTGTCGATGCTTATACAGATGGAGAACGATGCCTCGTGAGCACCGGACCTGTCCCCTCCCCATGAAATTCTGACATTCGTTCACAGAGAAGAGTTTCTCGAGAGGCGCCCAGTTGATTTGATCCACACGCATTTCTAATGTGATAGAGAGTCCCAGTATTATCCAGCACCACCAGACCATCTGTCATCGTCCTTTCTTACTGTCGTCGTGCTTCTGGTTGGGGCTCGAGGGCCAGGCTTTGGATCTTCCCGGGTGCGGAGCAGCAAGATGCGTGTCGCGTCTCTTTGTGTGCGGTGGTCAACCCTTTAAGTGGAATAATGAGAAACTTAAGCGGGAATTGCATTTACTTTTCTTTTGGATCCTCGTTGCCCTTTTTGTATGGGCCGAAGCTTGGTCGCACCCAAGGCACGAATTTGTATGGAATGGGAAAAACGTCGGGCGCAAGTAATGCAGCGCATGGGCATAGGTTCATCATCGGTTGGGACAAGAAGGCCGCCGCAGTGTTCGCGCGGACAGTACATGGGGTGCTCCACTGTGAGGGGGTGAACGGGACAATATTGATGGCCAACGAAGTGCCGCGGCCGAATTGGTCTTATTGGAATCGTTCACACTGCTGGCAGGGGGAGTCTCTATCGAGAGAGGAGTGAGTCTCTGTCCCGCATTGGGTGCAGACAGGTCCTCCTCGATGGTGAGGGAAGGAGTCTATCTGTAGGTTGGATAGGGGATGCCAGGTCCGGATCGTACGCGTGCGCGGTTCGAGATGACTTTGCTCATCATGTCGGTTGCAATACCTTCACCATCATGGAAGAGGCAGATTTGAGTGAGCGTGCTGTAATCACCGGCTGTGACCACGTCTGCGCATCGTTGGCAGGTTCGCCATCCGACGGGGGTCGGGAAACTCTTGGATGGATTCTGGATTCGTATGGGTTGTCGCTTCGGCAAGGGAACAAGGTGGTGACCAATTGGTTTCTTCAGAAGTCGCAAGGCCGGTCTTCGTCATTCCACCCATCCCGATCTGCATCGATGCTCTTCGCCGGTAGGCTTTTCCTCATTCGGGCAAAAACTCTTCTATAGATTGAGGATGACGATTTTCTGCTTCTAGCCACCAGCTGGTTCGTTGTTGACGATCGTGAGAATACTGGAAGAAGGCGTTTGTTGGATCAGCGGCGTCACTGTCGTAAAGCTCTTGTGTTTCTTGTCTTTGGTCGATCATCCCCTGGGGATTGCAGTCGAAGCAGTCGATCCCCAATTGAGATGAACACCAGAATGGAGGGAAGGCACTGAGCAGGGATAGGAGATACCAACTTGGACCGAGGAACATGGGGGTCCTCCTTCCTTCAGGGGGCTCCTACATGAAAAAAGGATACCTCGTTGCTCTGGAACCTGCAACAGGGTGGGGCACTATTCCATTCAGTGACGCGCATGGGCGCGAGGAGGGTACGCCGTCTGTCAGTATGGTGTGTGGCGTGTAGTGAGATCAGAGGAATTGAATCGTCGAGGAATAGGACGGCAGCATCCTATCCGAGGTATAGAGGCATAATGGTTCACTCAGGGCTTGTGCAATTAAGAGTCGGTCAAATGGATCGCGGTGAAGATCTGGAAGGGTGTGCAAGGCGAGGGTGTGCTGGGCGGTGACGGGGAGTTCTCGAAATCCACTGCCATGGATGCCGGCGACCAGATCGACTGGGTTGGCCTCGAGTCGACGGAGCCCAATTTTGATGATGGCTTCCCAGATCGAGGCGGCACTGATGTAGACCTCGTCAGCCTGGTCAATGCGCGCTCGTCGTTTTTTGGTCATCTCCGGAGTGTTGCCCAGGTACCAGAGAAAGAGTTGGGTATCGAGTAGAATTCTCATGCGGGGTTCTCAAATGCTTGTTGAAGTTCGTCAGGGAGTGGCGCATTGAAATTTGAGCGCAGTGTGATTTTCCCCTTAAGAAACCCAGGCTTGCGAAGAGGAATGCCGTGATCCAGTGGGACTAATTTCGCAATAGGGGTGCCGGCCTTGGCGATAATAACTTCTTGCCCACCGGCTACCTTGGTCAGGAGCGAGGACAGATGAGTCTTGGCATGATGGATATTGATGACGGCACGATCTTTCATTATGTCCCTCTAGTAGACTTAGTTGAACTTAGTCTAGACTGAATACATAGCGTAGTCAAGTCCAGCGAGGTGACGTGTCAGTCTCCCGAGTGTGTACCGTTGTGGGTGTTGAATGACGTCCAGCAGTTCCTTCACGCAGATGGTTGGGGTTTCGATCTTAGAGTCGAGCTTGAGCTGCGAGTATCATGATGGGTCTCCTGGCTTGTCCTCTGTGTGACTGCGCATTAACGAGATGTCCTCGAGGTTGTTCCTATCCCGTCTTGCCAAATCTTTTCCCCGCCCCATGTTGGCCTAACCCACGGTTTCTCTTTTGGGTCTTCTCCCGATTGAGTGGATCGAGATCAGGGGGGAATCTCCGCTTACCCTCTTGCGAGACAATGGTGGTTTGCTTTGCAGAGGCCGGAGAAACGTGACATGCGTTCCGGATGTAAACACATCGACGACTCTGGGACGCCTACCGTGTCCGGGGCTCTATACTCGGCACGCCGTATGCGGTATCTTCGGGGATCCGTACGCGCGGGAGCTCGCCCTGCACCGACGGGGGAAAAACCGCCTGCGACGAGTGCGGACGGGAAAACCGTCCCCTCTACGACCGGAAGGTCCGGCGGGTCCGCATCTGTCTTGTGGGGGCTGGAGCATTTACCTGGATGTGCAGATCCACCGCGTCTGCTGCCAACGCTGTGGGATGGCAAGCAGGAGCGTCTGGTGTGGCTGACCGAAAGAGCCCTGGTGAGATTACCCCTCCCATTTCGCTCCATCCATTAAGCTTTGATGAGGCTATGAAAGCGCTCATGGGTGTTGAGCCTCAGCGGGTAGGACTTGGAAAGAAACAGGCTAAACATAAACCAAAGTCTAAAGGTAAAAAGTCCCATTCCAATGAAACGCCTGGCATCGGTGGAAGTGGAGACGGTGGTTGAGGTTTGATATGGTCAACACTTCGTTATTCCTCTCTCCAAGCTCGTTGGGCCGTTGCAAGCAGCTGATACATCGTCATGGGCTGAATGGGTGACTCAATGAGAAGCCACGGGAACGATAAAAACGCTTGGCTTGTTCGGTCAGCGCATGCACCAGTAGTGCCGTAATCCCAGCGATCTCAGCGGCTTGGATCGTTCGCAGGATGGCGTCACGCAGCAGTGCCGTGCCAATGCCTTTTTGCTGGTGGTCTTTGTGGATTGCTCGACGACCGAGAACCATCACTGGAATCGGATCGGGCCGGATCCGGCGCATGGCACTGGGAGCTCGGCGTGGCCAATCGCTCCGGCTGACAGACAATAATAGCCGATGACCGTCTGTCCTTCACAGACAATGTATGTTCGCGATGAGTCATTCGCCTGATTTTTGGCGGAACGGCGCTTGAGCCAGTCATTGAGTGACGGCACGCCGCTGTCAAAATCGGTAAGTTGATGCTGTGCGGTGAGCGGCGTTGGCGCCGAAATCATTGGCCCGGTTCCCAAGGAACGGACGCCTTCATTGTGCGACGGAGCCGGTCAATGGGAGCAGGGGGCGCATCAAGCAACGCCTGAAACGCAGCAAAGCCCTTCGCGTCGAGCGCAAAACAGGTTTGATCGAGCAATACATCTTCCGCCCGTCTGCAGGCAGCTTCTAGCATGAAGTCTGAACGACTACGACCAAGTCGGTCGGCAGCCTGATCAATCAGATCACGTTGCCCAGCCTTGGCGCGAATGCTGATCGTGACGGGTTCCTTGTGTTGCAACACGCTGCAACTCCTTATATTTAAAGCATGTTACATATTAGTGCGTCAAAGTCAATACTGACATATTTGGACGCCGGCGGGATGAGTGGGCGTCTTCCTGAGACGCCTCACGATGCGTATAAACCGTTTCTTTCGTTCAGGCTCAGCTACCGCTATGATTGCCACCTGAACGATAAGTGACAATTAACACATATCAGAGTATCGGCTACCCTAGATCATGATTCAGAGTTTCTGGCACAAGGGGTTGAAAAGGCTGTTCGAAAAGAGTGAGGCCAAAGGCATCTGCGCCGACCAGCTGGAAAAAATTGAAAACATCTTGTTCGTGCTTTCTCGTGCCCGCAAGCCTGAAAACGTGGATCTTCTCAGCCTCCATCTGCACCCCCTCAACGGTGCGATGAAGGGCCTGTGGGCGGTGACCGTCAGGGCAAACTGGCGTGTGACCTTCCGCCTTGAAGAAGGCGAGGCCTGCGAGTTGGATTGAGTTGATTATCACGAGGAGGAGACAAACGATGCGCATGAAGAACCCACCCCATCCCGGCCGCATTATTCGGCAAGAGTGCATTAGACCGCTCGGCCTGTCCGTGACTGCAGCCGCGCGTGCGCTTGGCGTGGAGCGGCAGACCCTGAACAATCTGGTCAACGAGAAGTCCGGTATTTCCCCGGAAATGGCGATCAGGATGGAATAGGGGCTCGGCAGTTCCACCGAAATGTGGTATGGCTTGCAGATGGAGCCTGACCTTGCGCAGGCAGAAAAGCATGCCGACAAGATCAAAGTTGAACGCATCAGGCAGAATCAGCTCACCTGCTAGCCAGAGTAAGCGGCTGGGAAGGAGCCAACCTCGACGCGGGACAAGGCACACCAAAAGGTTTCCCCTGAATACTAGGGAGAACGGACACGGAGCTTGGAGCAGAGGCTCCAGGATTGTTCTTCACGATTTCCCGATCTGGCGTATCCGTCTTGCGACCCATTTGCTGACTTGTTGCTCGACAGTCTGAATGTCCTCCCTGTTCAGCTGTGTTTTGCTCTTTTCGATCAGTTCATCGACAGAATGGAATTGGTGTCGGGATGCGAGTTGCCCCCAGAAGAGAGCTTCTTTCACATTACGTTTTTGCCCAGCTCGACCTTCGAAGTAGATCGATGCCAATTCGAATTGTGCATAGGGGAAGTCTTGATTGGCCGCTTCTCGATACCAGAACATCGCCTGATCGAAATCCTGTTGGAAGTTGAGGCCCACTTCATAATTCGCGCCCATCAGGAGTTGGGCGTCTGGGAGTCGTAACTTGGCCGCTTGTTCAAGCCAGGCGAGTGGGACATTCTCTTTGTCGCTGGGCGTATAGGAGAGGCAAAAACAAGCAAGGGCGTTGTTCTGTGCTGCGCGCTGCAGCCAGATCTGATAGAGGCTTGAACGACTATGGGCCGTATCAATTTCTGCTCGACACCGGTTGACTGCAGGCAGCTCGGAGAATTGTGCTTGTCCAAGTCCGGGAAGACTAACCAGGATGGTAAACACGATCAAAGATATTGAGGGTTTCAGCGGGCGCATAGGTCAATCCTTTCAATACAAGTTAAGGGAATGCCTGCTTACCTTGAAGTTATACGAGATAGCATTTTCTCTCATGGAGTCTGATGGTTAGGAGGGTCTGTATGAATCGCAGACTTATGTGTTGACTGGTGAGGAAAAGACAGTTTGGCCATGCTACAGGAAGAAAATGAAGGTTTGGCAAGCTTATGGCCATGCTATTTCGATGAGAGCGGCTCGCAGGCGAATTCCTGTGTTGCCCAGCTGCTCGGCCAGCAATTGTCTGATGCGAGGATTTCAGGGAATCCGAAGGGATCAGGCTAACAGCTTTAGTGGAGGAAGTGGCTCGACAATTGGTCTCAGAAGATGCTCAAGACAACGCGTGGCTTTCTCGGTCTCTTTCTTCTTCAGGAGAATCAATGCGTTGAGAGCTCCCTCGTAGGAGATGAGTGTGTCTCCTTGATTATTGGCTGCGCGTGAGATGAGTCGTTTGAGTGTTGGTCGGTATTCGACGACGACCGCGTCGTTTTCATATTTGGCTTCTGAGGCTCTCGCAAAGGGGATGTGGTGAGCGATCAGCCACTGTTCGAGATCGGGAAATCGTCCGTCGCTGGCTTGCGTGTCACACAATCGGAGATGGCCGTCTTTGTTGAGCACGCATAGAATCTCCTTCTCGTGTTGCGGTTGAAAAGGGTCGCCATCCCATTCTGTTGAGATTCCTTCATCGGTGATGACCTTGAACAATCCCGTGAGATCTTTCTGTTGAATTTCTCCTCCGATCGTAATCTGAGCAGCGTATCGATCAGACATCATGTCTCCATTTGATTGGTCGGCCTCTTTCCGTTCCCGACATTGTCCGGGGACCCCCCTATGGTGGCCTCGGTCCTTCTTATGCCACGTCCCACTACTCCTGAAATCATACCTTCTTCAATATCTGTAAGCAGCGACCACTTTGTGAGCGTGGTTTCTGGGAGGACAAAAGGGAGGTAGAAACTATGACGCAGGCTTGCCGGTGATGAATCCTTCATCAGCAAAACTGTAGTATCGGGTGTTCGCTCCGAAGATGATGTGATCGAGGACGTGAATGCCGAGTAATTCGCCGGCTTGTTCGAGTCGTTTCGTGAGTTCACGATCTTCTCGACTTGGCGTGGGATCGCCCGAAGGGTGATTGTGAAAAAGAGCGCAGGCTGCACTCGAAAGAAGGATAGCGGTCTTGAACACTTCTCGAGGATGGACAAGGGCTGTCGTGAGAGTTCCAACAGCGATTGTGTGAAATCCGATAATTTTGTGTTTGGCGTCAATGCAGGCGATCGAAAAATGCTCTCGGTCGTATTGCTCGAACATTGTCCCGAAAACATCTGCAAACTCTCTTGAGCAGCTGATCGTGGGGTATTCCTTAATCGAGATAGATCCTTCGCGGATCAGCCCGATCGAATAGCGAGGAATGGCATAAGGGGTGCTTAGCGCATCTTCCATAGTAGATCTCTTCCGTCTCTCACTGGTTACATGAATTGACAGCCTTTGAATTCCTTGAGGCCCTCCAGCATCACGATAATGCCGTTTCCGCCGGTGAAGTGTGGATTGACCGGCCAACGTACCCTTGTAAGCTCCTGCCAATTTGAGAAGGCCCAAAGGGAGAGGGTTCTGAATCTTCGAATGCAACCCCATTACTAGGGGGTCGGGAAGACTGCTCATCAATTCCTGGGATAGGGCGGGGATTGTATATTTAAGATTGCTAACTGGTCCCCATGGTTATTCACCAAGTAGTCTTCTGTGGGGACTGGTCAAATGGCCAGTGGCCCCTGGCCGCCCTACCAGGTTATTTTCTCTTTCTATGCGAATCCGCGATCGTCACGTGATCCGAAGGTGCTCCCGATTGTTTGGACCCCATTCCACCTGTTGTATGTGAGGATGACATGAGAACGTCGGGTTCGATGAAACAGACTGCGCCGATGGCGGAAAACGCACACAGTGATCCTTCGACATTGACGCTTCGAGAGGCTACCCAATGCGCCTCGCGCATAATCCGTTTCGGAACGCGAGCAGCTACTGTCGAGACGGTCTCTCAGCTGCTGTCCGAATATTTGTACGATCATTTCCGTGTTCCTGCAACGGGCGCGCCAGCATTGTTATTATCTCGCGTCTTTGTCACGCGGCCTCTTGATATGCTGGAGCCTCGTTTGAAAATCATGGCGGAGGGGATGGCGGGAACGCATGAACTGTCTCGTCAGGCCCGATGTTTTGTATTGATGGGGTCGTGTGGCCAGTTTCATTTTTGGTGTCATCCTCACTTGTCTACGCGCTTCGGTTGCGTTCCGCTTGAGAGCCCTGATTTTAATACCCGGATGCCGATGTTCTCTCACCTTCTAGATCAACTCGAGATTGGGTCGTTCTCGGCGCAGCGACACGATGCCGCTTTCTTGTTGAGTGATTTGGATCAGGCATTCAAAGTCTTTCATATTGAAGAGGCATTGGGGCATCCATTTATTCCGGCACAAGCGGAATGTGTTCAGCAGTATGGGGTGAAATCGGTGATCGGTTTCGGTGGTCGACTCCCATCTGGTGAGGCCTTTGCCGCGGTGCTCTTTTCGGCCGTCCACATTCCTCCTGCGGCCGCCAACCATTTTCGGGTGATTGCGCTGAGTGCGTACCTGGCGTTTCTCAACTCCGATCTCGCGTTTATCGAAGAGCATCTCCGTGATCGAGAGCCCTTGAAGGGGAATGACAGGAGCGATTTGTCGTCCCGTCAGGTCTTGGAAGCGCAGAGGCGAGGACATGAGCGTATTCTCGATCTCTACGATCGTTTAGGGCGAGAACAGGCAGAGCATATCGAGCGAACGACACAAGAACTACGCGCGCTCACGAGCCGGTTGTTTACTTCAGAAGACAGCTATCGTCGTCAGCTCTCACTTGATTTGCATGACGAACTGAGCTCGAAGATTGGCAGCATTATTTTTGGTATGGGGAGCCTTCTTGCTGCCCCTCCTCAGGATCAGCATCAATTGTTGGACAGTATCGGCCGATTCCGAGAAGAATTGGATGTGTTGTCGACCTGGTCTCGCTCAAAAGCGCATGAATTGCATCCAGCCGTCTTGACGAATTTGGGCCTGGTGGCGGCTGTAAAGCGGTTGGCTGCGGAGTATGCGAATCGCTTGAAGTGTCCTGTAGAGGTGCGTGTGGCAGGAGATAGCGTGCCCGAGATGTGTCCTCTTCTCAGCACGACGATCTATCGTGTGATTCAAGAGGCATTGCGTAATGTTGAGAAGCATGCGAAAGCCAGCCGGGTTGAAGTAGCGTTGTCCATGGAAGCGGATGGGCTTCGAGTGCGTATAGAAGACAATGGAGTGGGGTTTGATAGGGAAAAGACACGAAAGGAGATGGCCGGGATCGGTCTGATTGGTATTGAGGAACGCATTCGGTTAGTCAATGGGGCGTTGTCAATTGGCGAGTGTTGTGGAACGGGAACACGGATAGACGTCATGGTTCCACACCAGAGGAAAGCATGGGAATAGGGTATGCGTGTTGTGATTGCTGATGATCACTATTTTATGGCAGAAGGCATGCGCCAACACTTTCGGGACCTTCGTTTGTCTGCCGCGCCGGAAGGATTTGAGGTGGCAGGAGTCGCCACGAATGGTGAAGACTTGGTGGCAAAGGTCCGTGAGCTTCAACCTGATCTCGTCTTTATGGATATTTCTATGCCGAAGCTCAATGGCTTTGAAGCCGCGCGCCAAATTCGAGCGCTTCAACCTACGGTGAAGATTCTTTTCGTGACCATGCATCAAGACGCTGACTATGTCGCTCGTGCATTTGCCTCGGGTGGTAATGCCTATCTCACGAAAAGCTGTGATCCGACAGAGATTGGGCAGGCCCTCACACAGTTGCTTCAAGGACACGGGTATGTGAGCCCGAAAGTCGGGGGTGGTGCGTTACTGGGAGAATCGTCTACGGAAGGGGTAGGCAAGCATTCGCTGACTCCACGCCAAGTCGAAGTATTACGACTCTTGGCTCGTGGTCATTCGATCGAAGAGGTTGCGACAGCACTTCGTTTAAGCCGCAAAACGATTGAGTACCACAAAGCGAGGATCATGAAGGCTCAAAAAATCTCGACGAACGCCGATTTGCTGAAGTTTGCGTTGGTGCGGGGCATCACGTAACAAGCTGTGGTGGCAACGGTGGGAGGAGGACTACCTTCGGAATGGAGTCCGATTCTCACCCCGTCGCGGCCATGCCGGAGGGGGAGGGAAGCAACCCTCCTTTGTGCGCTTTGGCAATCGCTTGGGCGCGAGTTGTCGTGTTGAGCTTTTTGAAGATCTCCTCCACATGAAATCGAACCGTTCGTTCGGTGATGTCTAAGATCCTGGCGATTTCCCAAGTCGTTTTTCCCTCTTCGATCCAGACGAGAACTTCTGTCTCACGAGGTTTTAGCGGTGTCGTTGCAATGGGCTCGTTGGCGGACACAGGAATGTTCTTGGTCAGGGCGTCATGCAGACATGAACTGATGTAGTCGGCCACGTCTTTATACCGTAGATTGTCTTTGTCGGCTCCTCCGGCGAAGGCGACAAAACTGATTCGTCCTGATCGAGGATCGATCGTTCCGCCGATAATTCCGTTCGCAACCCCATATCCCCGTGCTTCTTCCATAAACTCTTGCTCGATTACCATATTCTGTTTTGTGATCTTGTGATTCCAGACGGTTGTTTGTTGACTCCTCATCCACGTGAGTGCCACTGGATCAATCTCGATGTAGCGATTGTTGAGATACCGTTCCAGCCATGGGAGAGGATAGGAAATATTGATGACGTTTGCTTGATCCTGATCGAGGCCTTCAGAGGAGAGTGGACCGGCGGCTGCCACAATTTTGTCACATGGCAAGAGAGTCTGGGCAAGTGTCAGCGCACGATGCGTGTCTTCATTGGTTTGGGAGGTGTAACAGTAGTGGACGATTTCAAGTGTTTGCTGGAGCTCCCGTTTGGAAAACCCGGTGAAGAGATGAGACGGAAATGGCCTGGACTGTGTGTGGGTATACATAGTATTGAATCCTATCGTAGCCCAGGATGCCTGACTATAGCCGATTTGCTGGGCGATACCTCCCCCAAATGGGGGATTGCTCGTCCAGAATTAGTCAGAAGGCTTTGAGTCAAGGGGTGAGAAGGGGGTGAAATACGTGCTGTACTATTAGTTGAGTGCGATGTCAGGGGGATCGATCCATCCGTCATACGACCATCCGGACATATGGTCGCGAAAGTACAGGCGTACCATCGGGAAGGTGTCAGTGGAAGAAAAAGCCATTACATCACTTCCTGTACATGCCATTGTAATTCCAACGGTCTGCTCTCGTGAGTACGGTGCTGTCCTGGATCAGATTGAGAAGTAAATCTGTTGACAGAGGCGCGGTTGGAAGTAAATGTGTTTGCGCAAGTCCTGAATCATGGCGCTTATCCAGCTTGAAAACGATCGGTTAGGAACCATCATGGATTACTTGCGTGCCCTTCCTTCAGTTTCCTGAATCTGCACCGCAGAACCAAAGCATGAGGGATTATGAGTTGCTGCTGAACTCAGACCGGCCACGGCCCAAACAGGGCACTCCCCCCTAGAGCGCTTGACTCTGTACTATGGTACAGGGTGTATCAGTAACGCATGAGGGACGTATGACAACAGAACTCAAGATTGAGCAACTTGCTAAAGATGTTGGAGTGAATATCGAAACAATTCGCTATTATGAGCCATTGAATTTGCTCAGCCCCACCTCGCGGATGCCGTCCGGCTACAGGCTGTACGACCGCAATGCGCAGCAACGTCTATGGTTCATCAAGAACGCCCAAGCGTTGGGCTTCACGCTGCACGAGATCGAGGAACTCCTTGACCTTCTGGTCAGTTCTAAAGCCAGCTGCGCCGATGTGCAGCGGGGGCAGAAGCCAAGCTGAGGCACTGGAGGCCAAAGTGCGCGACATGCAATCCCTTGCGATGGCACTGCGACGCTTGATTCGAACTGGCCGGGCCGGTCAGCCGACGGATCACTGTCCCATTCTCAAAAGCTTGGAAAAGGGAAGGAGCGCATAGGTTGAGGGCAGAGCAAGAAGGTGACGTCCATGTGTCCGTGCGAGGAAGCTTCCGCCGAGCCTAAGCCGCCAAAACGCTCTGTGGCGATACTCTCGGTCGGTGGACTCAGCACAGCGTTGCTGGCTTCTGCCTACTGCGTAGGACCGCTGGTTTTTGCAGCACTCGCCGTGGAGATCGGGGCCACGGGATTCTTGGCCGGTGCGACCGGGTTCTTAAGGGAACTCTTGCCTTATCGACCGGCCTTCATCGGTCTGACGATATTGTTGTTGGGTATCAGCTTTTATGTGGCCTATGGGAAGCCAACATCCGCAGTCTGCGAGCCAGGAGAAGCCTGTGCTCCGGGAACTCGGAATTGTGTGAATCGGACATGGTTCTGGGTCATGGCGACCTTCGCGATGCTGCTGATCCTGGTGCCGTACTGGTTGGGGCTGTGGCCATTCATAGCTCGTGAGATGTGAAGTATGAAACATCATTCGCCATTATGCTAGCCCTCTTCCCTTTCGGAAGAGGAAAAGGGAAGGGCAAACAGGAGGAATCGGCAATGTGGAGACTCGTTCAAACCACGATGCTGGTCGGTACCAGGATACTGAGCGTGGCCGGACTCCAGGGATCTGCGGCTGAGAGCCAAAGGCTGCAGACGGTCACCCTGCAGATCGACGGGATGACCTGTGGCGCCTGCGTCAAGGATGTAAAAGCTGCGCTCGCCAAGGTGTCCAATGTCAGTTCGGTGGAAATCAACGTAGGGAAGAAGGGGCTGTTTTTCTTCGATTACGCGGACGTGCGCGCCGCTGTCACGTTCGATCCGGAGAAAACCAGTGTGGTGGCGTTGATCAAGGCTGTCGAAAGCGCTAGCACCTAGCTGTCGACGTACAAGGCGAGTGTGCTCAAAGAATAGGCGCGAGGGACGAAGTGAGAGGAAGAGGGACATTATCATGAAGCAAGCGACGAACGTTGAGGCGGGGTTATTTGCCGAACTGGTAATGGATCAGTTTGAAATCTGTTCAAGAGTTGGCCGCCCTGTGTTCCTCCCGCGCTGCGCTCCAGACTTCCCGCGCGGCGTCGGCATTCATCGCCGCAATGCCGAGTCCGACGATCAGATCCGGCCATATGGAAAGCGTGTACGCCGTCACCACCCCCGCCGCGATGATCGCGACGTTCGCCAGGCCATCATTTCGAGCTGACAGGAATGCCGCCCGCGTCAGGCTGCCGCTATGTTTCCGGAATCGAACCAGCATGAATGCGCACGACAGATTGATAGCCAGGGCACCGACACCGGCCAGCGACAAAGGAAGAGGGGCAGGCGGCGACGGGAGCATGAACTTCTCCCACGCTGTCCAAAGCGTCGCGAGGCCGGGTATCAATAGGATGCCGGCGAGGGCCATGCCCACACGTGCCCGGCTGGTTGCACTCCAGCCGAGCGCTACGGCGATCAGGAGATTAACCGAGGCATCTTCCAAAAAGTCGATGCTATCGGCAAAAAGCGAGACAGAGCCGATGGCGAGGGCCACCGCGAACTCGACTCCAAAATAGGCCAGGTTCAGAACAGCAACGATGATGACAACTTTGCGCAGACTCAACGTACCCTTTGCGATGTTGGGGGCTTGCAAGTTGCCGCGCGGTCGATCTGTCACGTGATTCGTTATCCTCTGCGCTGGTTCACTTCTACCGTGACATGCACCAGTTCTTCATGAATGCTTAGTTGCCGCCTGAAGTAATCCGGCTCAGTGGCATCCGCGACGGCAAGTGACAACATGCACGCATACTTACCTTTGCCGACGCACCAGACATGCAAATCGGTGATTTCAGCTTTAACCGGGCTTGCCGCGATGACTTCGTGGATTTCAGCCACCACGGGTGCATCCATCTCGGCATCGAGCAGTACACGCCCGGTGTCGCGTAACAACCCATACGCCCATCCTGCAACCAATCCGGCACCAACAATACCCATGACCGGATCAAGCCAGTTTGCCCCCCACAGCTTGCCGCCAAATAGCGCCAGAATCGCGAGTACGGATGTAGCCGCATCGGCCACAACATGCACATAGGCCGAATGCAGATTCAGGTCGTGATGGTGATTTTCGTGGTCGTGATGATGAGCATGGCCGTCTTTGAGCAGCCACGCACAGACAAGATTAACCAATAGGCCCACCATAGCAATAGCGATAGCCTGATGATAGTGGATGGGGGTTGGTGAGATCAGGCGCTCCGCGGACTGATAGAGCATCAGTCCCTACACCCACCAGGAAAACCGCACTGGTATAGCCTCCCAGCACCTCGATTTTCCACGTACCGAAAGCAAACCGTTTACCTTGGGCAAAGCGTCGAGCCGCGCCATAGGCTAACACCGAAAGACCAAGCGCCAAGGCATGCGAACTCATGTGCCAGCCGTCGGCCAGCAACGCCATTGAGTTATACATCCACCCGCCGAAGATCTCGGCCACCATCATCAAGGCAGTTAGCACGACGACCCAACGGGTGTTTCTCTCGGCCAGCGGATTGCCCTCATCAAAGACGTGAGAGTGTCGCCAGTTTTCAGCAGAAGCGGAAGATTGCATTTGATCGTGTCCTTTGATAAAATTTAGTATACTATACCCCAGTATAGACGCCATGCCTCATACGATCAAGTCCAAGAAACAACTGTTGACCCGCGTGCGCCGCATCAAGGGGCAGGCCGAGGCGTTGGAAAAGGTGCTCGTGCAAGAAACGGAGTGCGCGGCGGTTCTTCAGCAGATCGCCGCGATCCGGGGCGCGGTCAACGGACTGATGGCCGAGGTCCTGCAGGGGCATCTTCGCGAGCACCTTGGTGCGGATGACATTTCCCCGCAACAGCGGCGCGAGGATTTGGAGCAAGTTGTGGCCGTGCTACGGTCCTACCTGAAGTAATAGTGAACGGCATGCAGATCTGCGGCGCGATTCGGTTCCAGGCGCCCACGAAAAACTTGGCGACGATCGCAACTTAAGCCATGACCCAAGCCACAAATCACCAAGATGTCCTATGGAGTGGAAGATATCTCGTTCCCCATGGTGGAAGCATAGCGCACCGCTTCTCGAGATAAGACTTCACGCATCAGTAAGTGGAGTTCTTGCGCCATCAGCGCGATGTCAGATTCGAGAAGATCCAGCATCGCGGCTTGAGCGCGCAAATCCTCAATCTCATAGGAGCCGCCGTCACCAAAGAAGAGCGTCCTACGCCGCCGTTCCGTATCTGAACCCGCTTGCCCCAGCCAGTCATCCTGACGCCAGCGAAGGAGTAAGACGTCACGGAATGACCGGCCTTCCGGATCGTTCGGCAAGGGTCCATTGAGAAATCGCCATACCGATGTGGGAAAACGGGACGAGTGTTCCGGGCCTTCCCAGACTTCGTGCAAGAGACCGACACCGTGCCGATATTCGTGACTCAGGCTTTCGAATTGAGCCTTAAAGCCGAATGTCGCTTCCAACGATCCTCCGAAAATAGCCGAGATGGCCCCCGCCGTTAGCTGACCTGCCAGGTCCAACCCGCCTGTTAATATCCCGACCATGGAGCCTCCAATAATGGCATAGATGGTATCCTGCCGAACCCGCTTGTCTCGGGTTTCTTGCAGGCGATCGGCCATGTGGCTCGCGCGTTCTTCTTCACAATGCGCCTCGGTGGAAGCAGTAGACACATCGGAGAACGCCAGCAAGAGACGGTCTGAAAGCTGTTGGCGAAATTGCAAGAAGCGTAGAGCCGACCCCTCCCTATTCCGAGCGCCTTCACTGTCCAGGGCTGAAAGTTGTGCCATCAGGGGCAAGACACCGATTGTCTCGGCGATGGCGTACGCTTCAGGAGAAAGCGCCACATCCGCAGTATGCACGTCATCTTCTTGTACGCCTGGACGCGATATATCTGGTGAACCGAACCGTGAGATGGGATGCAGAAAGCCGGCTGGCGGTCCGCAACGGCGCTCCACTGCCTCGACGTGCACGGGCGGATCGATTGGTCGATGCGGATTCATCGCGCACCCTGCGGTACAACTCAGAGCGAGGAGCAGAAAAAGACTTCGATTCATAGCGCCTCCTTACATTGGATTGATGCCGAGTTGAACTTTTTTTGACCATTGCTCGGCGGTTCTAGACCAGCTTGTCCTCTACGGAGCATCTAGACAGAAAGGCGGGAGACCCAGACAACAGGGGAGACCGCCAATCCTGAAGGAACTGTTGGCAGATCAAGCCACGGTTTGGTGGAACGGACGCCCGCTCAAAGCTTGATCCACCTACGGATCAGATGCGATACGTGGAGAGAAGCTGATACAGATTGAGAGAAGATGAGGGAGGCGAGTGGAGAGAGAATCTGATGCAGGGTCGCGGAATGTCCTGTACAAAGGGTACAGAAGAAACTGTCGCGGAGACAGTTCCACCAAAGACGGGCCAGGGAGCCTTATTAATGGAGGGCCGTTGGAGCGCCTGCTCAAGTAAGGTCAGGCTCTCCTCGTCGTACTGGTTCGGGTCTATAACGAAGGCCATTTGCTCCGATAGATTAAAGCCTGCCAAAAACACCCAGGCGATGAGCAATGTCCAGACTGCAAGGACCTGCAGAGGATGAGACCGAGTCGGTAGCATAGCGGCAGTGTAGGGAAAGTCATGCCGCCAGTCAATGATGTGTAATGGGTCAGTTTAAATCGGGGAAGCCCTCGCGAGCTACCACCTGAAGAACGACGCCGCAAAGAAGTCCAGCTGCAAGTCGACCTGACGCGCGCGTTGATGGAGATTGCAGAAAATGCCGGTCATAAGCTTCGCATTACACCGTGCGACCAGCAGGCGCCGCTCTCCCTTGATTCCCTGTCCCCCCTAACGTGATTCTTAGCAATGGCACTATCAATAGTGCGCTATCCAAAAAAATCCGTCATATGACTGCAGCAATAGCTTAGAAACTAAGAAAGGAGGATACAAAACAGAAAAGGAAGCCATCCGGGCAGGAAAAGCTGCTCTCAAAAGACTAATCGACCGACTGGAAATAGTTGGAGCAATTTAAGCAGATCAAACTGACCCACTACCGTTGATTGATGAGATTGGAGAACTGTGCTACGCTAGATCCAGAATGCGACTGATACAGGGCAACATGGTGTGGTCTCGAGTGCTGGTCCTCGTGTGGGCGTCGTTATGGATGCTCGCCGCGCCATTGGTTCATGTCCATCCCGAGGCCGATCATCGCCATGGGGCGGCAGATCACAACCATGGGGGGACAGTCCACACTGTTCTTTCCCCTGACCTGCCCTGTGAGTTCTCGGTCTATGACCATGCCTCAGTTGCAGACGACGAATCCCGCTGTCCGCTCCATCTGATTGCGCAACCTCTCCACGGGTTGGAGCATTTTGAAATCGACATGGTGCTTGCGTCTTCTGCCGAGTCACAAGTCGGCAAAGGCACCGCGCTGGATATAGCCGCGCATTTCTCCCACGCGCCTCCGCCCGCGAGGCTTCAAGCCGTTTGGCAGCCGCAACCCAGTCCTTCACCGACGAATCTTTTCCTCACGACCAGTCTTTCCTCCCGCGCTCCCCCTCTCGTTTGATCGCGTCTTTTCACATCACGTAACGCATCGATCTATTGTCTCGGCGCTACATGCCGTCGCGTATTTTGTGACGGAGGCGAGTCGCCATGGGCGTCGATGGGGGAGGCCCAGTATGAAACCTGTCTTCATCTGTACGATCACCGTCTTGCTTGGATCGATGATTGTAGCCGCGCCTTTTCCGGCAGGCTACGCAACCGAGCTCAGCTCGCCCGAATACACACTCACCCAAGTCGCACAACTTGCACTCCAACACAACCCAGTGATGAGCGGTGCAGAGGCAGTCCTTGAACAGAGTCAGGGCCAACGAGTCACGGCCGGCGCGTATCTGAACCCCACGATCACGGGTTCGGCCGGCCGCGGGTCGATTCGAGATCCCAGCACCGGTGTGTCCATCACCGAACGGACGATCACCGTGGAGCAGCCGCTGGAGTGGCTGGGCAAACGCGCCGCCCGACAACGCGCCGCTGACGCGGGATTGGCCGGTGCTCTCGCCGGTATGGAAGAAGCAAAAGTGGCGCTCATGGCTGAGGTGAAAGCGGCGTTCTTTCAACTGCTCTTTGCACAACAAGATGCACAGCTCGCGAGGGAAAATCTAAAGACGGTCGAAGACCTCGTGAAATTGGTGAGTGCGCGTGTCGGCACGCGGGAAGCGCCAAAATTCGAGTTGGTCAAGGCGACTGTCGAACTCCAGAAATCAAAAAAAGATTTGGCGAGGGCGGACAATGCCCTGCTCGTGGCCCGCGCCAAACTCAATACGGTGACAGGCAAGGCTCTCGGGGAGCGGTTTGCCATCCAAGGAGAATTTGAACCGGTGAAGTCTGGACTCGATCTACGTGTACTGATGGATCAGGCACTCGATCGACAGCCCGCTCTCCGCCGACAGCAGAAAATGGTCGAGCAAGCCGAATTCACGATCGAACAGGAACGCGCATCGCGCATGCCGAATGTGGCGGTGATAGGCCAGTATCATCGGGAAGCCGGCGATGAATCCGTCACGGCGGGATTGAGTGTGCCGCTGCCCATTTGGTATCGCCGACAGGGCGAAATCGGCACGGCAATGGGAACGCATCGACGGGCGCAAGCGGAGCGAGATCGATTTCAGCAGGAACTGGAGCAGACCATCACGCAGCATTTTCAGGAGGTGCGGACCACACAGGCTCAGCTGCAGGTCTTCGAACAGGGACTCCTGTTTCAGGCCAAAGAAGCGTTTGACATCGCTCAGTTCAGTTTTCGCCATGGAGCGACTAGCCTGCTCGAAGTCATCGATGCACAGCGCGTCTACCGTCAGACCTTGCTCGAATATGCCCAAGCGCGAGCCGATCATTCCATCGCTATGGCTCGATTGGAACGGGCGGTGGGAGGGTTGCCATGAACGCTTGCTTCGTGATGCCGACATCATGGATTCCTCTTCGGGTCGCCCTGTTCTTATTGGTCGCCATCGTTCAGATGTCTTGTGAGTCGAAGCAATCAGACGCGCCGAAGTCGCCTCCCCCAGCGGCCGCGTCGTCCGCTGAGCCCGGTATCGTCGAACTGCCTGAAGGCAGTTCGACCCTCACGCGTCTCCAAACAGATCGCGTCGCGCTCCGTCCGATCCGGACGGTCCTCAAGGCCCAGGCGGGGAAGATTGTGGCGAACGAGAATCGATTAGCACACCTGAGCGCACGAGTCCCAGGCCGCATCGTGGCCGTGTACGCCAACCTTGGCGATCGAGTGAAGGAAGGCGACCGGCTTCTTCTGCTCGATAGCCCCGCCTATGGAGAAGCCCAGTTGGAATATCGCAAAGCGAGGACCACGCTGAGCGTGATGGAAAAGGCGTTCGAACGGGCCAATGCGTTGTTGGATCGCGGCGCAATCGGCGTGGGTGAACATCAGCGGCGCGAGGCCGATTATGAGAACGCGCGGGCGGATCTGCACGAAGCAGAGGAAAAGCTGCATCTACTCGGCATGACGGAGCGGGAGATCCAGCACCTGGCAGCCAAGACATTGCCTCATGCGGAGGTTGCGCGAGTCCCCCTTCGAGCCCCCTTTACCGGTGAAGTGATCGAGCGGAACGCCACCATCGGCGAAGTCATCGATCCCAATAAGACGCTCTTCACCGTGGCAGATCTCTCGACCGTCTGGGTACGCGCCGATTTCCCGGAGCAACAGGCCGGTCGGCTGAAGACGGGCCTCACCATCGAAGTGCGGGTGTCGGCCTACCCGAACTCGATATTTCGAGGCGCCATTACCTATGTGGGGGCGGTGATCGATCCAACGTCGCGGACCGTGACGGCGCGCGCGGATGTGGCCAACCCTGACGGCCAGTTGCGGCCCGAGATGTTCGCCGATGTCACCCTGGTCACGGACGAGCAATCCGTCTTAAGCGTGCCGGGCGCGGCGGTGCAGCAGGTGGGCAACCAGGCGGTCGTCTTTGTGGTGCGGGGACCGCGCCGGTTTGAATCCCGCGGGGTAACCCTCGGTCAGGCCTCAAGCGAGTATATCCAGGTTGTCGCGGGGCTAACGTCGGGGGATGAAGTGGTGACGCAAGGCAGTTATGCCTTGAAGTCAGAGTTGCTCCGGGAGCAGATGCCGACGGGAGGCCCGCTATGATCGAACGGCTGATCCGCACCGTGCTCACCCAACGGCTTATCGTGCTGCTCGTCGTGCTCGGGCTCATTGTAAGCGGCGTGGCGGCGTTCCGCCATCTGCCGATCGATGCCTTTCCCGACGTCACTCCGGTTCAGGTTCAAGTCATCACTCGGGCGCCATCGTTGGCTCCTGCAGAAATCGAACGCCTCGTGACCTTTCCCCTGGAGATCGAGTTCACAAACTTGCCGGGCAAAACGGAACTGCGGTCGGTGTCGCGGTTCGGGCTCTCGGTGATTACGGTGGTCTTTGAGGACAGAATCGATATCTATTTCGCCCGGCAACGTGTCTTGGAACGGATGCTCCAGGCGCGCTCCCGTTTACCAGAAAGTGCGGAGCCGATGCTCGGACCGGTCAGTACAGGATTGAGCGAAGTCTTTATGTATCTCGTCGAGGGCTCGACGCGGACCTTAATGGAGCTGCGGACCCTCCACGACTGGGTCATCCGTCCGATGCTGCGTGCCGTCCCGGGCCTCGCGGATGTCGATACGTTGGGCGGTCTGGCGAAGCAGTATGAAGTGCTCGTCGACCCCAATCGATTGACAAGCTTTGGGCTCACCTTGCGCCAGGTACACGCGGCCGTCGCAGGGAACAACCAAAATGCCGGGGGCAGTTACATTGAGCAGGGCGGAGATAAGCTGGTCGTCTACGGCGTAGGGTTGGCCCGCTCCGCGACGGATTTGGAACAGATCGTGGTGGCGGCGCACAAGGGCACGCCCATCTATCTGCGGGACGTCGCCCAGGTTCGCCAAGGGCCCGCGATCCGGTTGGGTGGTGTGACGCGTGACGGAAAGGGCGAGGTGCTCGAGGGCATTGCCGTCATGCTACGCGGCGGCAATAGCCGGGAGGTGGTCTCAGCGGTGAGAGACAAGGTTGAGCTGATCAACCGGGTGTTGCCGACCGGTGTAAAGATGGTCCCTTTCTATGACCGCATCGAATTAGTAGCTCGGGCGCTTGAAACCGTCGAGCGCGCATTGCTGGAGGGCGTCGCGGTCGTGATTCTCGTGCTGTATTTATTTCTCCGGAATCTCCGCGGGGCTCTTGTCGTCGCCCTGACGTTGCCGCTGGCCATACTGGCCACATTTCTGATCATGCAGCAAGTCGGTCTATCAGCGAATCTGATGTCACTGGGCGGTTTGGCCATCTCGCTGGGGATGATTGTCGATGCGGCGATCGTGCAGGTGGAAAACGTGGAGCGCCATCTGGGCGAGCAGGTCAAGGGGCAGGGCCTCTTGATTGCTGACCGGTTGCCGGTCGTGTTGCGCGCGGTGCTGGAAGTGCGGCGACCGAGCCTGTTCGGAGAGTTGATCATCGCCTTGACCTTTGTTCCGCTCCTGACTCTCCAAGGGATGGAAGGAAAGATGTTCATTCCGTTGGCGATGACGGTGGTGATCGCCCTCCTGAGTTCCTTGGCGCTTTCTGTGACGGTAGTCCCGGTGCTGGCGGCGATGCTGATGAAGCCTCATACCGCAACCGAGGGCGGACGCCTGCTGGAGCGTATCCGGGAGCGGTATCGCCGACTGTTGGAGAGGGCCATCCGCAGAACCCGTTTGGTTGTGATTGCGGCGGTCGGCTTGCTCGTTGGTGGGACGGCTCTGGTCCCGTTCATCGGCCGGGAATTCGTGCCGATTATGGACGAAGGGACGATCGTGGTGAATATGATGCGGCTGCCGAGCATCAGTTTGACCGAATCGCTCAAAATTTCAGGGGAGGTTGAACGGTTATTGCTGGAGATCCCGGACGTGCGTTCCGTGGTGTCACGCACAGGAGCCAACGAACTGGGGACGGATCCCATGGGCATGGAACTCAGTGATATGTACGTCTTGCTCAAGCACGACTCCGAGTGGCAGGCACAGTCCAAAGCCGAGATCGAAGCGCAAGTCCGCCAGCGATTGGAACAAGTGCCCGGCATCGCGTTCGGGTTGTCCCAGCCGATTGCCATGCGTGTGGATGAACTGGTGTCGGGGGTCCGGTCCCAGGTCGCGGTCAAACTGTTCGGCGACGACCTTGAGACGTTGCGCATGAAGGCGGATGAGATCGCCCGGGAGCTGCGGAAGGTGCGCGGCATCGCTGACCTCCGGGTTGAGCAGGTGTCCGGCCTCTACTATTTGAAGCTCGACATCGACCGCGCCAGGATCGCGCGTCATGGAATCAACGTGGCTGAGATTACGGAGGTGATTGAAGCCGTCGGGGGTGGGATTGCCGCCGGGGAGGTGTTCGAAGGCCAATGGCGCTTTCCGATCATGGTGCGATTTCCGGATGATCGCCGCACCGATGTGGAAACGATTGCAGCGCTCTGGGTGACCGCGCCGGACGGTTCCCGG
>Ga0247727_10005453_pt1 | contig 25806 bp, 21 predicted proteins | sample WisWelCaveWW1625_FD_202498 | JGI IMG/M metagenome (GOLD analysis project Ga0247727, IMG submission 202498) | Biofilm microbial communities from Wishing Well Cave, Virginia, United States - WW16-25 | ecosystem: Environmental > Aquatic > Deep subsurface > Groundwater > Cave microbial mat | place...
CGCACATCTTACAACGGCTCTAAAATCACAAACACCTAGCGCTTCGAAAGTTCAGAAAGCGCTTTCAAAAGCAAGGCAATGCCCATCAACAATAAAACGCATATTTATTCCACGGATTCAGGTATTAAGGTAATATTCGATATCTGAAGTTGAAAGCCAGACAGTTTTTCATGCCAAACGTGCTGCGTTACCCATTGCCGTTCGCGATCTTTGTCATTATGGTAGGCGCTAGGTATCGAAGAGTCCAAGTATACTGTCGGTATTTTGGTTGGCACGTATTGACTCCCACGGAGACAAGCAAGATATTTTCTGCAGAGCAACCTAAAGAAAAGCGCTTTCAAAATCAAGAAATGTTCTTGCGCATGCAAAGATCAACTTGACTTTCGGCAAAAGTTGCCTAAGTTTAAGCCGTCATTTTTTGGCACAACAAACCGCATGGAATAGACATGCTTCCCGATCGTGACTTGAACATCATACGAGAATGCGCCCAGACTTATGACGTCGGAGAGCTTTTTCTTTTCGGCTCCTCCTTGCGCAACCCGGAAACCGCCAATGATATCGATCTTGGTGTTTGGGGAATTCAGCCTGGCCGTTTTTTTCCTTTTTATGGCGATTTGCTGATGAAGCTGGACAAGCCGGTTGATCTCATTGACCTCTCTCAGACCTCAAAGTTCTCCGCGCTCATTTTCAAATATGGAAAAAAAATTTATGGATAGCCTTTAGGAAAAATTCTACGTGGAAATCCTCACTTCGTGTCAAGCTATAAAAAGCTCCACTCCTACAGATAGCACGCCTTAAGATGACCTGCTCAAAAACATGCCTCGCAAAAACCAAAGGAGTTTGGCAATGACGCTTCTGTGGCCACGTTATCGCAGCTTCGTTGTTTGTCTTTTGATGATCAGCTTCTCTCTCGTTTGCGCGCAACAACCTCAACCTCTCTCCCTCGAAACCATCTTTTCTTCACAAGAACTTCGCGCCAAATCTCTCAACGCCGTGCAATGGCTGCCCGACGGATCGGCTTTCTCATTTATTAAAGGCGGAGATCTTTATAGACACGACGTCGCCACTGGCAAAGAAACGCTGGTGTTCTCAGCGGCGAGCCTTCCGAACAAAGCCGGCCTCGACAATTATCAGTGGAGCAGCGACGGCAAGCAGCTTCTGCTCGCCACGAACATGCGGCAGATTTGGCGGCATTCAACCGAAGGCCAGTATTTCATCTACACGCTTGCCACGAAGAAAGCGCGGCCACTCAGCGGCATTGCCGGGCCGCAGCGCAATGCGAAGTTTTCTCCCGATGTTTCCAAAGTCGGGTTTGTCCGTCATAACAATCTCTTTGTGGTTGATCTTGAGAGCGGCGTGGAAACACAGCTCACCATAGATGGCAGCGACGACATTATCAACGGGCAATTAGATTGGGTGTATGAAGAAGAGTTCGGCATTGCGGACGGTTGGCAATGGTCGCCCGACGGCAAGAAGATCGCGTACTGGCGGCTCGATCAAACCCGCTTGAAGGCGTACCCTATCGAGAACATGATGCCGCTCTATCCTTCCGTGTTTTGGTTGAAATATCCTAAAGCCGGTGAGGCCAATGCACTCGTGCAAATCGGCGTGCTGGATTTAGAAACGCGCGCAACGAAGTGGGTGGATCTCGGCGAAGAGACCGACATCTACATTCCGCGCATACAATGGACGCCGAACCCCGGCATACTTTCCATTCAACGCCTCAATCGTTTGCAGAACAAACTCGATCTCATGTTCGCGGACGTGCAATCCGGCGCGACGCGCGTGGTGGTGAAAGAGACCGATCCGTGCTGGGTGGACGTTGCCGATGATCTTATTTTTCTCAAAAAGAAAGAGCAGTTCATTTGGACTTCCGAGCGCAGCGGTTTTCTGCACGCGTATCTCTACGACTACAACGGCCGTATGCTCGCGCAAATCACCACCGGAGAGTGGGAGATGAGCGCGCTGCAAGGTTTCGATGAAGCCACGGGCTGGCTGTATTTCACGGGTAAACGCGAGGGCGCGATCGATCAAAACGTTTATCGCGCGAGCATTGACGGCAAAACGCTCGAGCATTTGAGTAGTAAAAGAGCTGGCTGGCACACGCCGAATATGTCGCCGGATTTCAAACACGTTGTCGGCGCTTTCTCCGATGCGCACACGCCGCCGCAAATCAGCTTGCGCAAAGCCGATGCGGCTCTCGTGCGCTGGCTGGAAAAGAACGACGAGCTTGCGCAGCGCGCATTCGTTGCTCCGCAATTTCTGCAAGTGAAGACCAGCGACGATGGCACACTGCTCAACGCGTGGATGATGAAGCCCGCGAATTTCGATTCGACGAAAAAATATCCGGTGATCATGTTTTGTTATAGCGGCCCGGGCGCGCAGCACGTGGTCAATCGTTGGGAGGGCAGCCGTTACTTGTGGCATCAATTCATGACCGAGAAAGGCTTCATTATTTTTTGCATCGACAGTCGCGGCACGGGCGGCCGCGGAAAGAAATTCAAGAATCTCGTGTATGGCGATTTGGGCAAGTGGTCCACGCACGATCAACTCGAAGGCGCGAAGCATCTCGCGAGCTTGCCGTATGTCGATGGCAAGCGCATCGGCATTTGGGGCCACAGTGGCGGCGGCTATCTCACGAGCATGGCCATGACCAAAGGCGCGCCGTATTTCAAAGCCGGCATTGCACGCGCGCCGGTCACGGATTTTCGCTTGTATGATTCGATTTGGACCGAGCGCTACATGGGGTTGCCGCAGCAGAATGCTGCCGGGTATAAATCAACTTCGGTGCTGACGCATATTGATCGTTTGCAAGGAAAGCTCCTGCTCGTGCATGGCATGGCCGACGATAACGTTCACATGCAAAACACCGTGCAATTGCAAGAAGCATTGCAAGACGCAAACAAGCAATTCGAGGTGATGTATTATCACGGCCGCAATCATCGCATTTCCGGCGGCAACACGGATTTGCACTTGCACACGCTGATGACGGAGTTTTTCATGAAGAACCTGTAGCGCAGACTTCCAGTGAGCAACCGCAAATGGGCGCGAATTATCGCGAATGAAAAACATTAGCGCTCATTGGCGTTGATTCGCGGTTTAGAAATAACTGAAGTAGTGACGGCTTTATTTTTGATGGAAAAGAAATCCCGGATGAAAACTTTGGACCTCGGCTGCGGCCCGAAACAAAAGAAGCCCGGCTCCATCGGGCTGGATAAACGGCCCGCGCCGCACGTTGACGTTGTGCACGACTTGAATGTCTATCCCTATCCTTTTCCCGACAACGAGTTCGATTGGATCGAGATGTCGCACATCATCGAGCACATCGATCGCCCGCTCAATTTGATGAACGAAGTCTATCGCATGGCCCGGCCCGGCGCGACTATTCGCATCATCACGCCGCACTATTCTTCGCAGTTATCCTACGGCGATCTCGAACACTTTCATCATTTCGGCTACGTGACGTTTTCCACGTTGGAAAACACCGGTTTGTTCAAAATCAAAAAGCACAAGCTATGGTTCACCGATCTTTACAAAGCGCTCGGCATCAGCTTGCTCGCGAATTGGTTTCCGCGCCGGTGGGAGAAATATGTGAGCTTTATCTTTCCGGCGTTCTATGTCGAAGTGTCTTTGGAGGTGATCAAAACCGAAGGGCGGAACTACGACTTCATGAAGAATTATGTTTATTGATGAGAACCAAAACTCGCAAGCGTGCATTCAAGAGCAGAAACTCCTCACATTAAGAAACCCATGAATGCCATAATCACACCTGTTCGTTCCATTCGAGGTCGCCTCGCTGTTCCCGGCGACAAATCCATTTCACATCGCGCGCTCATGCTCGCGGCTATTGCTGAAGGTGAAAGCCGCATCAAAGGTTTGGCAAGCGGCGCGGACGTGCAGAGCACCAAAGCTTGTATGCAGCGGCTCGGCGTCGAGATTGAATCTTCAGCAAATTCGCTCATCGTTAAAGGTCGCGGCTTGGCAGCGCTGCGCGCGCCTGCACAAGCGCTCGATGCCGGTAATTCCGCGACGACGATGCGTTTGCTCTCCGGCATTATTGCGACGCGGCCATTCGCTTCGACATTGATCGGCGATGCTTCGCTTTCCCGGCGGCCGATGCGGCGCATCATCGCTCCGTTGGAATTGATGGGCGCGAAAATCGAAGCCGCTGCGGAAGGGACGGCGCCGCTTACGATTCACGGCGGCAAACTCAATGGCATTCAATACGCGCTGCCCATAGCTTCGGCGCAGGTGAAAAGCTGCGTGCTCTTCGCCGGGCTTGATGCCGAGGGCGAAACCATCGTCATCGAGCCGAGCTCTACCCGCGATCACAGCGAGCGCATGTTGGCCGCGATGGGCGCGCAGGTTCGTGGTGAAAATAATCGCATCAGTATTCGTCGCAGCACATTGCAGGGCATGAACATTTCCATCCCCGGAGATTTTTCTTCCGCGGCTTTTTTAATCGCGGCCGCGACGCTTTTATCAAACAGCGAAGCGCTTTTAACAAGCGTGAATGTGAATCCCACACGCACGGCATTGTTGGAAGTGTTGGAGCAAATGGGCGCGACTCTCGCATTAGAAGATTTACACGGAGAGAAATTCGAGCCAGTTGCCAATCTACGCGTGCAGTCGCAGAGATTGCAGGGTGTGCGAGTGAACGAAGCTTTGGTTCCGCAGCTCATTGATGAGATCCCGATTCTCGCCGTGCTCGCCACACAAGCCGAGGGGGAAACGATCATCACCGGTGCGAAAGAACTGCGTGTCAAAGAAAGTGATCGTCTCGAGTCATTGACAACGAACCTTCGTGCCATGGGAGCGAATGCGGAAGAGCTTCCCGACGGCTTGATCGTTCGCGGCCCCACACGTTTGCGCGGGGCTGAGCTTGATTCATTTCACGACCATCGCATTGCCATGGCGTTTGCTATTGCGGGTTTGTGCGCAGACTCGCCCACTACGATTCAGCACGCCGAGTGTGCGGATATTTCTTTCCCAGGGTTTTTTGAGCTGCTGCGCGAACATTGTCATTGAAGATTAAAAAATTGGCCATGAAAAAATTTTCTGTAAGCGGATTTCACGGATGAAGCGGATAAAACTTCTTCCTTGCTTGGCTTGATTCGAACCGTGCGCCGACAATAAGCGCTTAAAGAACCAAACTCGAATAAAATTCTGAAAGTTTTTCTCGGCGGCACTCGGTGACTTCGGCGAATTTCGGCGGAAAGCTCTACCGCCGAGTGACACCGAAGACACCGAGTTTCGCCGAATAACTGCTTCGCAGAAGCTTTGATTTGCAACTTGCCTGCAAATCGGGGTAGACTTTTAACTTTTGCGATTAGCTGCACAACGCTGATGATTAGTAAAACCGTTACGCCCCCCTGCCCCCCTCAAGAGGGGAATTCTCAGGCACGCCTTGCCGTGATCGGCGACCCCATCTCGCATTCGCTCTCACCCGTGCTGCAAAATTTTTTGATCGAGCATTTCAGTTTGCCGTTCACTTATGAAGCGCTTCATGTGACTGCCACTGATTTGCCCAATCTCGTTGCGCGCTTGCGCAACGGCGAGTTGGCGGGCGTAAACGTGACGATTCCGCACAAGCAAGCGATCATTCCGTTGTTGGATGAGTTGGTGTATCCCGCGGATCGCATCGGCGCGGCCAATACCGTTCGTGTAACGCGTGGAAAACTCATTGGCCACAACACGGATGCGATTGGTTTTCAACGCAGCTTGGAGAAAGCGAATATAGCGGTGAGAAACAAAGGGGTATTGTTGTTAGGCGCAGGCGGCGCGGCAAAGGCCGTGACTTTTGCGCTGCTCGAAGCGGGCGCGCTTGGCATTTATCTTTGCAATCGCAATCATGCGCGCGCTGAACAATTGCGCGCGAGCTTGTCAAGTTTGGAACAAGAACGCGCGCGCGTTGTGCCATGGGAAGAACGCGCCGCGATAGTGCAAACGCAAACGATTGAGATGGTCATCAATGCCACCAGCGTGGGTATGTTAGCGGCAAAATCCGATTCGCCCTTGCCCGCTTCCGCATTGCGCAACGGCACGGCGGTGATCGATCTGATTTACAATCCTGCGGAAACACTTTTTTCGCGGCATGCCAAGCAAGCCGGTGCTACCACACTGAATGGTTTGTCAATGCTCATTTATCAAGGCGTAGCGGGGTTGGAGTTGTGGAGTGGGAAGAAGCTGGACATAGAGGAGCTTTATGCGGCATTGGAAAAACTTATGCAAGAAGCCATGCGACGCTAAATATTTCAAAGCGTCGTCAAAATTTTATCGACGATGCCTTGCAGCCAAGCTTCATCATTGTACACGTTGAATTCATCCGTATCGATTACGAGCACGCGATGCTGTTCAGCCATGCGCTTGGCCCAACGATCATAGGCGATGTTGAGCTGCGCCAGATACTCTTTGTCGATGTTTTGTTCGTAATCACGGCCGCGGCTGCGAATGCGGCTGATCAAGGTCCAAATCGAGGCGCGGAGATAGACGATGAGGTCAGGCGGTTTCAGCGCGGCGGCGATGGCTTGATAGAAATCCGTGTAGCAGGCGTAATCGCGCTCTTCCATCATGTCACGCTCGAACAAGTTGCGCGCGAAAATCTCGGCGTCTTCGTAGATCGTGCGATCCTGCACGCACGTAGCCTCGCTCTGCTGAATGCGCAAATGATCTTTCAATCTCTCCTTCAAAAAGAAAAGCTGCGAATGAAACGCCCAACGTTTCATGTCCCCATAAAAGTCGGCGAGGTAAGGATTGAACACTTCTTTCTCTAAAAAGCCCTGCCATTGATGGCGTTCCATCAGAATGCGCGTGAGCGTGGTTTTGCCGACTCCGATGTTGCCGGCAATAGCGATAAAGGCCTTGCGTTTGCGGTCGTTTTCCTGCATCATTCCCAATAAACAAAATCCCGCCTCTTCCTGCAAACCTTTTTTGTGAACGATTGTCTATTGATGCAGATTGTAACGCAGACTTCCAGTCTGCAGGCGGGATAAGCAGGCAAGAGGCCTGCGCTACCAAGATCTGCGCGGATGTCTATTGCAACAGGCCATATGGACGAACGAGAAGCTCGACTCATTCGACAGGCGCAACAGGGCAGCACGATCGCGTTCGCGCAGCTTGTCGCCTTGCACGATCGCCGCGTGCTCCAGCTTGCCCAGCAACTGCTGAACGACCGGCGGGACGCGGAAGACGTGTATCAAGACATTTTCATGAACGTCTTTCGCAAGCTGTCCTCTTTTCGCTTTGAAAGCGCGTTCTCGACGTGGCTGTATCGCATCGTGGTGAATCATTGCATCAATTTTCGCAAGCGCCGCACACGCGCGCGGCATGAGTCTTTGGAGCAAGGCGTTTTTGTTGATGAAGAAGAGCCTTTGCCGCAATTCAAAGATCAGGGTCTCGATCCGGAGCGCGAGTTGCTCAATCGCGAGCTTGGGCAGCAAATCAATACAGCGCTCGAAGCGCTTTCGGACAAGCAGCGCGCAGTGTTTGTGCTGCGCCACTTTCAAGGCCACAAGCTGCAAGAGATTGCAGAGATTCTAGATGCCGCCGAAGGCACAGTGAAAAATTACCTCTTTCGCGCAACGCAACATTTGCAGAAGCGGCTGCACGCTTATCATGAAGACATGAGTTGAGTCGTTAAGATTCGGCGTAACCATTCAGGCCTGATTAAAAGACAAAACAATTCGTGGCAAACTATTAAAAGCACGAACCTTCTCTATGCATCCTGTAAGGAACTTTCCTGGCGATAAACAGAGCGCCGAGTGCGAGGGAAGGTTCTTCCAGAATGACATCTCAAAGAGGAGCACTACAAATTAACCTTGAAGCAGTAGAGCCATATCAGACTTCTCAACCAAAACCGACGCCATGAAAGAACAAGATCACTTACGCGAATTGCTGCCGCTTTACGATAGCACCGAGCTGACGCCGCAAGAACGGCGTGAGTTGGAGGCCTGGTTGCGCGACGATCCCAACGCGCAAACCGAGCTTGAGGCAATTCGTGCTTTGCACCGCAGGCTGCGCGACGCGCGCACTTATGAACCGGCGACGCACACGCTGCATCGTTTGCGCGACCGGCTTTTTGAGAATTTAGAAAAAGAGCATCGCAAAGCTTCCTGGTTTGAAAACTTGCGCGCTTCATGGTTCGGGAATGCGCGACCGGCATGGCAAGTTGGTTTTGCGCTAGCAATGATGTTTGCCGGTCTGCTAATCGGGCGACAGTATTTTCCGCGCACGGTGGAAACCATAAAACCAATGGCAACGGATTTATTGCCGCTTTTGCTCGCGCAACAACCGATCGCGACCGAGCAGTCCGTGTATTCGCCGCGTTTGGCGAACGTACACAAGATTCGCTTGGATCAAAACACGAATCAGATCGAAATCGAATTCAGCACGGTCAATAACATCTCGCTGCGCGGCACGGCGGAAGATCCCATCGTGCGGCAAGTTCTGGCGCACGCGATGCGCGAAGAAGAGCCGACCGGGCTGCGTTTGCGTGCCGTGAAAGCCATGGGCGATGCGGCTTCTACGAAGGTGCAACAAGACGACGAGCTGATTAATGCGGTGTTGCAAATGCTTTCGAGCGATCCCAACGCCGGCGTGCGCATGAAAGCCGCGCAAGCGTTGAAAAACGCCGTTGGAGTGGAACGCGTGAAGCAGGCGTTGATTCAAACGTTGTTGCGCGATAAAAATTCGGGCGTGCGCATCGCAGCTTTGGAAATCTTGAGCGGCGCATCGTTCGCCAATGAAAAGATCGAAGCTTTGGAAGCTGCGGCGAATGACACCAACGGCTACATCCGCCGTGAAGCCGGGCGGTTGCTGGAGGTCGTGCGCAGCGGCAATGTGCAATGAGCAGGGGTGTTGGATTTTTGGAGCGCTGGATTGATGGAGAGTGTCAGCTCGCGGTTTTTATGCTCTACGTTTCTTTTGATCGCACAACACGATTCACTCTTAACAGATTGGAGAAATTCATGAACACGAAAAGATTTTTGAAAACGGCTTTAGGCGCCATGATGCTCACGGTTTTTCTTGCGCCCTTGGTTCAAGCCCAAGATTATCGACGTGAAGGCCGAGGCTCTCTGCGCGAAATCAAAAAGTCCTTTACCGTTGGCGCACAAGGAACATTGGAAATGCGCGAGGTCAATGGCGATATTACGGTCACAGCCGGCGCTGGGACCACGGTCGAGATTCTCGAATCCTTGCGCATTGAAGTTTACACGGAAGAAGAAGCCAAGCGCGTGATGCAAGCGTGTGAAGATTCCTATTCGCAAACCGGCAATCGCATTTCTGTGGATGGCACAATGCGGCCGCGCCGCTCGGTGGAGTCGCGCTTCAGCATCACCGTGCCCGCGACCTTCACGTTGGATCTCAGCACTCAAGGCGGCGATATTTCCGTCGACCGCGTAAAGGGCAATACGACGTTGCGCACCTCCGGCGGCGATATTATGTTGTTGAGCACCGGCGGTATCGTGAACGCCAAAACTTCCGGCGGCGACGTGGTGGTGCGTGATGCGGAAGGCACCGTAGACGCCAAAACTTCCGGTGGTGATTTGGAACTGGAGCGCATCAAAGGCCGGCTCGACGCTACAACTTCGGGCGGCAATATTACGTTGCGGTCCGCGGACAAAGAAGTGAATCTGCGCACGAGCGGCGGCGACATTGAGATTCTCGAGGTCGCCGGTAATGTCATCGCAAGCACTTCGGGCGGCGACGTGCAAGTGGAAAACACCAGCGGCAGCGTTGATGTTTCCACTGCCGGCGGAGATTTGGTTTTGCGCGATATCAAAGGCGAGTTGGAAGCTGCGACCTCGGGCGGCGATATTCGCGCCGAGCGTTTGCACGCCGCCAGCCGTTTGAAAACTTCCGGCGGTGACATCGTGGTGCGGGCATTGATGGCGAGCTTAGAGGCGGCAACGTCCGGCGGCAACGTCGAGGTCGAGATGACGCTGACGGATTTCAAGAAGCCGCACGGCATCGCGCTCAGCAGCAGCGGCGGCGACATTGAATTGGTGATTCCGGATAAATTGCCCGCAAAGATTTTTGCGGAGATTTATCTCGAAAGCAAATGGGGCTGGGGCGAGCGTTATGACATTTCTTCGGACTTCGCGCTCAAGATCGAGCGCGGCGAAGGCGAGCGCCGCTCCGCGCAATATATTCGCGGCGAAGGCGACATCAACGGCGGCGGCGACCCGATTACGTTGAGAACCAGCGCCGGAAATATTGCGATTCGGAAAGGACGCTGAAATACCCAACGCGGGCAAGCGCAGCCCAAAGAATGTCTCGCCCACTGAAATGAATTCCCACAGAAATGATTTCTGAAGTTTCAATTCTGTGGGAGTTCTTTTTTGTGGGCGAATCTTTTTACTTTTATTCGGGTAATCCGCTTATCGAATGCTTTGAGTTGCGGCTCGTCCGTGCGGTTGTATCGCCTGCAAATTCTGCCCAAACGGCGGTTGAATCACGCCCGCTTCCGTAATGATCGCTGCGATCAATTCATGCGGGGTGACATCGAATGCGGGACTATAAACGCGAGAGCCTTCCGGCGCGGTGCGGCGGCCGAAACCGGCCGTCACTTCTTCCGCGCTGCGTTCTTCAATCGGAATCTCTTTGCCGGCGCGAATATTGAAATCAATCGTGGAAATCGGCGCGGCGATATAAAACGGCACGCCGTGCTGCCGCGCATTCACGGCGAGCGAGTATGTGCCGATCTTGTTCGCGGTGTCGCCGTTCGCGGCAATGCGATCTGCGCCCACGACGCAGAAATCGATATGCTGGCGTTGCATGACAAACGCGGCGGTGTTGTCGCAAATGAGCGTGCAGTCGATCCCTTCATTCATCAATTCCCACATGTTCAAACGCGCGCCCTGCAGCAGCGGGCGTGTTTCATCCACGAACACGTGCAGCTTCTTGCCTTGCGCATGCGCGGCGAAGAGCACGCCGAGCGCGGTGCCGTAATCTGCGGTGGCGAGCGCGCCAGTGTTGCAATGCGTCATCACTGTTGCGTTCTGCGGAACGAGCGTTGCGCCGTGCTCGGCAAGCGCGCGGCAGGTGCGGCGATCTTCTTCAAAAATCATTTGCGCTTCTTCGCGCAATGCGGCTTTGATTTCCGCCAATGAGCTTGCGAGATGACTTTGCGCAACGTCGCGCATGCGATCCAATGCCCATCCCAAATTCACGGCAGTGGGGCGAGTCGCGCGCAGGTATTTCATGTCACGCTCGAGTTGCGTGAAGAAGGCGGCTTTGTCTTCTCCGTGAAATAATTGGGCGCTCAAAAGCGTGCCGAAGGCTCCGGCCACGCCGAGCGCCGGCGCGCCGCGCACGCGCAGGCTCTTAATCGCTTCGCCTAAAACGTCGAGTTGAGTGATTTCGAGATGAACCAATTCTCCGGGCAAGCGGGTTTGATCGATCATTCTGATTTTGCCGTTGTGCCAAGTGATTGTGGAGACCGGCATGGAAGACCTCGTATTGGTTGTTAGTCGATTTTTAGCTGTCAGCTCTCAGCCGTCAGCTATCAGGGGGCTAAACTCTAAGCCGGGTACCTGATCATTACAGCTTTAAAGCTGAGAGCTGAGAGCTGAGAGCTGAGAGCTGAGAGCTGAGAGCTGAGAGCTGAGAGCTGAGAGCTGAGAGCTGAGAGCTGAAAACTGAGAGCTGAAAACTGAGAGCTGAAAGAACGTTATTCTCTCCAGAAAGTCAACTCCACGCGCCAAATTTCCCGTTGACAAACGGCGCCCGAATGCTTACTTTCGCGCCGTCATTTTGGGAATCGGTGACGGAAGCGATCTCGTTATGGAAGATGCGGCCACCAATTCCCAATTTGTTTTTTTGGAATGGAGAGAGGCGAATTTGCGAAGTTGCATTGTTTATAGAGCTCCAAGTTTTGCCTATACGCGCTCTGAAAATTTTCGGAGGGCTTAGGTTGAAGCTGAAGGACATCATCGCGCCGATCAAAGAAGATCTCGAAGCTTTCGAGCGCGAGTTCAAAAACATGCTGCGCTCGGACATTTTTTTGGTCGATCAAGTCGTGCGCTATTTGGTTTCGCGGCGCGGCAAACGCCTGCGGCCGATTTTGGTGCTGCTCGTGAGCCGTTTGAGCGGCGCGCCCCCAACGAATAAACGTTTGAAGGCTGCCGCCATTCTTGAATTGCTGCACACTGCGACACTCATGCACGACGACGTGGTGGATGATTCGTATCATCGTCGCGGCATTCCTTCCATCAATTCCATCTGGAAAAATAAAGTCTCCGTGCTCATGGGCGATTACCTGTTTTCGAAATCGCTGCTGGCCATGCTGCACATCGGCGACAATAAAGCGTTCGAGATTATTTCGCGCACCGCGGAGCGCATGAGTCAAGGCGAGCTGCTGCAACTCGAACGGCACCGCGATTATTGGATGGAAGAAGAGATTTATTTTCGCTTGATTGCCGATAAAACCGGCGCGCTCATTTCCGCCGCTTGTCAATTGGGAAGCTTGGCCGGCGAGCAATCCGAAGCGGAAATCAAAATCATGGGCGTGTTCGGCGAGAAGGCGGGCATCGCTTTTCAAATTCGCGACGACCTGCTCGATCTGTTGGGAGAAGAAAGCCAAACCGGCAAGCCGAGCGGCAATGATTTGCGCGAAAACAAAATCACGCTGCCGCTGTTGCACGCGCTCAAACAAGCGGAGAAACGCGAGGCGAAGAGCGTGATTCGCCTTGTGCGTCACGGCTCGAATCGACGCACGAGCGGCGGTGATTATCGCCGCATTCTCGAGTTCATCGAGCGCCACGAGGGCGTTGCTTACGCCACCCAAACGGCGCAACGAATTGCCGGCGAAGCGTTGAGCCTCTTGCAGCCGTATCACAGCTCGCCCTATAAATCGGCGCTGACGAACTTGGTGCAATTCGTGACCTCGCGAGAGTATTGATTCATTCAGGATGAATGTAGAAATTTTTAGAATGAATACACTGCGGCGTTACCTTTGGCTTTTGCCATTCCTCTTGGTTGCGTGCAAAGCGCCTTCGCTTCATACCGTCGAGCGCACACGCTTCATGATGGACACGGTGGTGTCGATCAAAATTTTTCTTCCGGACCGCGCCGGCGAGCCGCAAGCTCTGGCCGCAATCGACACGGCGTTTGCAAAGCTGGCGCAGTTGGATTCGATGATGTCTTCATATCGCGAGGACAGCGAAGTTGCGGCGATCAATAACTTCGCGCGCGATGCTGTCGCGCGTGCCGATCATATGGCTTTTCCGATTTCAATAGATTTAGATTCCGTTTTGAGCGTTGCGCAATATGTCAGCTCGTCCACGAAAGGCGCGTTCGATATCACGATCGCGCCGGTTATGCGCCTTTGGGGATTCGGCGCCGAAGCGCTCGGGGTTCCGGCGGCCAAACAAATCAATTCTTGCCTACCTCTCGTCAACTTTCGCCACCTCAAGTTGCAGCGCAATTCCGCGACGCGACCACACACCTCGCGCGATTCCAGCAAACAGAACATTGCGATGATCAGCTTCGAGCAGCCGGGCATGGCGATTGACTTGGGCGGCATTGCGAAAGGTTATGCTGCGGACGTCGCCGAGCGCATGCTGGCGCAGCGCGGATATGCCGACGTGTTGATCGCGGCCGGCGGCGATTTGCGCATGAGCGCTTCGGCATTGACGGCCGGCCAAAGATATATTTGGATCAAACATCCGCGACGGCCCGAGACTTTCTTTGCGCGCTTTCGTTTGGATCGCGGCGGCGTTTCAACGAGCGGCGATTACGAGCGCTTCTTTGAAAAGGAGGGCAAACGGTATCATCACATTCTCGATCCGCAAACCGGTTTTCCCGCCGGGCAAAATGAGGCCGGCTCGCAAACCGTGAGCGCAACCGTCGTCGCAAATAAGACGATTTTTTCCGACGGTTTTTCGACCGCGATTTTCGTGCTCGGGCCGGAACGCGGCCTCGAACTGGCAGAACGACTGCCCGACCTCGAAGCCGTCATCGTGTTCCTCGCGAACGGCAAGCTCGAGTGGCGCGCGACGAGCGGGCTGCGGGGGAAATTGGAAATCATCGACGCAGAAATTTAAAATGGAAATGCAGCGCAGACAACTTTGGAGACGCAACCATGCCTAGAACCTTAGTCACCGGCGGCGCCGGTTTTCTCGGGTCGCACCTGTGCGAGTACCTTTTGCAAAAGGGCCACGAAGTCATCGCCATGGACAACCTCATCACGGGTTCGATCACGAACATCGAGCACATGTACGGCGCGCAGTTTCAATTCATCAAACACGACGTGAGCGAGTACATTTATCTTTCCGGGGCGCTCGATTATGTTTTGCACTTCGCCTCGCCCGCCAGCCCGATGGACTATCTGCAATTCCCGATTCAAACCATGAAAGTCGGCGCGATGGGCACGCACAAAGCGCTCGGTTTATCGAAAGACAAAGGTGCGACGTTTCTGCTCGCTTCGACTTCCGAAGTTTATGGCGATCCGTTGGAGCATCCGCAGCGCGAAGATTATTGGGGCCACGTCAATCCCGTCGGTCCGCGCGGCGTTTATGATGAAGCCAAGCGTTTTGCGGAAGCGTTGGCCATGGCCTATCATCGCACGCACAGTGTCAACACTAAGATCGTGCGCATCTTCAACACCTATGGCCCGCGCATGCGTCCCAACGACGGCCGCGCCATTCCCACGTTCATTCCGCAGGCCTTGCGCAATGAGCCGATCACGGTTTTCGGCGATGGCTCGCAAACACGCAGTTTTTGTTACGTTGAGGATCTCGTCGAAGGCCTCTATCGCTTGCTGATTTCGGAGTGCCACGAGCCGGTCAACATCGGCAATCCGCACGAGATGACGATTCGTGAAATGGCCGAGGCCGTGATTCGCGCCACGAACAGCAAGAGCAAAATCGTTGAAAAGCCTTTGCCGGAAGATGATCCTAAAATCCGCCAACCGGATATCACCCGCGCGCGCGCGCTGCTGAATTGGAATCCGCAGGTGCATCTCGAACAAGGTTTGATCAAAACCGTCGCGTGGTTTCGGAAGGCGATGGGAGTTTGAGAAGCATTGCCAAAGCCCGCAAAAATTCTTTTGCTGCGTTTGAGTTCCATCGGCGATATTGTTTTGACCACGCCGCTTATTCGCGTTTTGCGACGGAGCTTTCCGAACGCGACGATTGATTTTGTCGTGAAGGCGGGCTTCGCGGAGTTGGTCGAACACAACCCTCATCTCAATCAAGCGCATCGCGTCGAACCTGCTGCCGGCGTGCGAGGTCTCGTGCAACTCAGCCATCATCTCCGCAGTTTGCAATACGATGTTGTTTTGGATTTGCACCGCAATTTTCGCACGCGAATATTAACGCGATTCTGCGCTGCGCCGCGTGTGGGATTTTATAAAAAACCTCTTCTACGCCGTTGGCTTTTTGTGAAGTTCAAAGCTGCAACGATGCAGCGCGTTCCGCCGGTCTATCAACGTTATCTACAGGCCGCTTCTTTTTTAGATGTAAAAGATGACGGCGCCGGCACCGAGTTGTTCTGGCAGAATGCGCACGAAGAAGAAGCGTTGCGCGCATTGAACGAAGCCGGTTGGATAAAAAATCAACCGCTCTTCTGTCTCGCGCCGGGCGGGGGCTTTTTCACCAAACGTTGGCCGTTGGAATATTTTGTCGAGATTGCGCAACGCTTCAAAGCGCAATCTGGCGATACTGCTATTGCTGTGTTGGGCGGCCCACAAGATCGTGAGTTGGGAAAATTTCTTCGTGAACGCAGCAGCGATCATGTGCTCGATCTCACCGGACGTTGTTCCGCGCTGGCCTCGGCAGCGATCATCAAGCGCAGCCGCTTGTTGCTCGCGAATGATTCCGGCTTGATGCACGTCGCCGAAGCTGTGAGCACGCCGGTCCTCGCGCTCTTCGGCTCGACCACCCGCGAGTTGGGTTTCTTTCCGCAACGTGCGTCCTCGCGCGTCATCGAGCATGAAACCCTGTCGTGTCGTCCGTGCAGCCATCTCGGTTACAAAGCGTGTCCGCGCGGCCATTTTCGTTGCATGAAAGATCTGACGCCGCAAAGAGTTTTTAGCGAGATTGAAAAAAATGGTCGTGAAGATTGACCTCTACTAATCAAGCACGCGTCTGTCATTCTGTAAAAACCTTCCCTCGTGCTCGCTACACAGCTTGTTTTGTGAGATGTGCCGAGCGCTAGGGAGGGTTCTTCCAGAATGACAGCGAAAGAAATTTTTCGCTGTAAATGAAACGGAGGTTCCCATCGCTATCGAAACATCTTCATCATCAACCCCAACGCCTCGCGGCAAACGCGCGGCGCAAACGAACGAAGCGCAACAAGCCGCGTTGCAAGCCGCGCAGTATGCGCTGGAAAAGAAAGCCGAAGACGTCAAAGTCTTTGACCTGCGCAAGCTCACTAGCATCACGGATTTCTTCGTGATCTGCACCGGTTCCACCGACACGCAAGTGCGCGCCATTGCCGATCACATCGCCGATCAATTTGCGGAAGAAGAGATCAAGCCCTGGCACATCGAAGGCCGTGAGCGCTCGCATTGGATTCTGCTCGATTACGTTAATTTCGTGGTGCACGTCTTCGATCCCGCCACGCGCGAATATTACGGCCTCGAGCGCCTCTGGGGCGACGCGGACTTTCAAGAAGTGCGCGACGAGCTTGCGGATTGAAAGTAGAATTCATGAAGTGTCGTATAGCCTCCTAGAAAATGTCATTCTGAAAGAACCTTCCCTCGCACTCAGCGCACCTTTCAATATAAGATGCATACCGAGCATGAGGGAAGGTTCTTACAGAATGACAACGTCGAGGTGTTGTTTCAAATTAATTTGAAAATAAGACAAATCGCCATGAGCACACACGCTGAACAATACTTGCGCGAAGTCGTCACCGCAGGCTTGCAAAAGTTGAGCTGGCCTGCTGAAAATATCATCCTCAATCGCCCGCGCCAAGAAGGCTTCGGAGATTTTGCCACGACCGTCGCGATGACGCTCGCAAAAATTTTGAAGAAAGCGCCGCGCGCCCTAGCCGAGCAGCTTGTCGGAGCGCTAGAGTATGATCACAATCTGTTGACCGAGATCAGCATCGACGGGCCGGGCTATATCAACTTTCGTCTCGGCCAGGGTTATTGGCATAAAGCGCTCGCTGAAATTTTACGCGAGGCTGAAAATTTTGGCCGCAGCGCTTGGGCTCGCGGCCGCAAAATAAATTTTGAATTCGTCAGCGCGAATCCGACCGGCCCGCTCAACATCGTGAGCGCGCGCGCGGCTGCAATCGGCGATGTCATGGCCAATCTCATGCAAGCCGTCGGCGCCGAAGTCGCGCGGGAGTATTATATCAACGACGCGGGTCAGCGCGTTAAAGCGCTGGGCTATTCCATAAGCTCGCGCTACCTGGCTTTGTTTGGCAAAGACGAGCCGTTTCCGGAAGACGGCTATCACGGCGAATACGTGAAAGATTTGGCCGCCGCGTTGCGCGAGGAGTTCGGCGATCGCTTCGTGGCGGTGAGCGTGGAAGAACGCAGCGCGCAATTCACGGAGCTGGGATTGGCGCGCATGATTGCGGCGCAGAAGAATGCGCTCGCCGAGTATCGCGTGCATTATGACATCTGGTTCAGCGAGCAAAGCTTGTTGAGCAGTAAGCGCGACGAAGAAGCGCTGCGCTTACTGGCCGAAAAGAATTTTTCCTACACGAAAGACGGCGCGCTCTGGTTTGTGGCCTCGCGATTCGGCGATAGCGAAGACCGCGTGCTGGTGAAGAGCGACGGCGAGCCGACTTATTTTTTAGGCGACATCGCCTATCACATGGACAAGTTTCGTCGCGGCTTTACGCATCTGCGCGATCTTTGGGGGCCGGATCATCACGCGCACATCATGCGCATGAAAGGCGCGCTCGAAGCCTTGGGCCATCCGCGCGGAACTTTCGAGGTTGACATCATTCAACAAGTGAATTTGCTGCGCGGCGGCGAAGTCGTCAAAATGTCCAAACGCAGCGGCAACATTATCGAGATGCGCGAGTTGCTCGATGAGGTGGGCGTCGATGCGGCGCGGTACTTCTTTCTCATGCGCAAGCTCGATACGCCTATGGATTTCGATATCGACCTCGCCAAAAAGCAAAGTGACGAGAATCCGGTTTTTTACATCCAATATGCGCATGCGCGCGTTTGCAATATTCTTGCATATGCAGTAGATCAAGGCGCGCCGCGCGCGGAGGTTTACGAGGCCACGCGTCTCGCCAATGCCGAAGAATTGGCCTTGCTCAAAAAGCTTTCAGAGTTTCCCGACGTCGTTTCCAAAGCCGCGGAAATGTTGGAGCCGCATCGTCTCACTATTTACCTACACGAGCTGGCGAGCGCCTTTCATCAATTCTATCATCACCATCGCGTCGTCACCGATGACAAAACTTTGACGCAAGCGCGACTGCACTTGGTGGAGGCCGTGCGTATAATACTGCGCAATGCCCTGCGGCTGTTGAACGTCAGCGCGCCGGGAAAAATGTAGTTTTTCGCTTCGCAATGCTCCAACCTCGGCTTGGCCGAGGTTTCTCGAGTTTCGAGTGTCGTGCAAACGAAGCATTATCATGCAACGGCCAAGCCGCTGCAGGAGCATTTGATAACTCGCCCTTGCGAAGGTTGCAAATCTTAGCAGGGGTTTTCTATGAAAGGATGAGCAGCATGAGTTTGTTGGTGATCGGTTCGATAGGGTTGGATACGATTGAAACGCCCTTTGGCCGGGTGGAAGACGTCATCGGCGGGACCGCGATTTATTGCGGCGTCACGGCGAGTTATTTTGCGGGCGTGCGCCTCGTCGGCGTGGTCGGCGAAGATTTTCCACGCGAGGAGATTGCATTCCTGCAAAGCCGCAATATCGATCTTGCAGGCTTGGAAATCAAACCGGGCAAAAGTTTTCGCTGGAGCGGGAAGTATCATTTGGATTTGAACAGCCGCGACACGCTGTTCACGCACTTGAACGTGTTCGAAACTTTCCAGCCCGTGATTCCGGAACAGTATCGCGACACGCCGTTCGTGTTTCTCGGCAACATCGGCCCGGATTTGCAACTCGACGTGCTCAATCAAGTGAGCCATCCCAAACTCGTCGCGCTCGATACGATGAACTATTGGATCGAACGCACGCCCGAAGCTTTGCACCGCGTGCTCGCGCGTATCGATGTTTTGCTCGTGAATGACTCCGAAGCGCGGCAGCTTGCGGGCGAGCCGAATTTAGTCAAAGCCGCGAAGCTCATTCGGCAAATGGGCCCGAAGATTATCATCATCAAAAAAGGCGAGCACGGCGCGGTGATGGTGAGCGACGGCCAATTCTTCTGTGCCCCCGCTTTTCCGCTTGAAAATGCGTTCGACCCCACGGGCGCGGGCGACACCTTTGCGGGCGGGTTCATGGGTTATGTTGCCAAAGCCGGAAAGTTCGACGACGAGACGTTGCGGCAAGCCGTGGTTTACGGCAGCGCCTTCGCCAGTTTCGCCGTGGAGAAATTCAGCCTTGACCGTATTCGCGATTTGAAAGAAGATGAGGTGCGCGGCCGCTTCGCAGAGTTTCAATCCATGACGCGGTTTACGCGGCCGTGGGAGTAGAGGAGATTTAGCCGGTTTACTATTCGGAGCGCAAAACAAGTTACACTTCGCGCCTCTAGTGCTGTCATTCAGAAGGAATCTTTTTAGGCGCTCGGCATCATCTCCAGCGCGTAAAAAGTTTCCTTCTGAATGACAGGGCAAGAAGGGAGAAGTGTAACCTAGATTTCGCTCTGAGTAATACTTCATCGATGCGTTGGCGATTTTTATTTGAAGCTGCTTCTTTATGCTCACCGATACTTTCTCAATAACCCTTCCAACCGCTCTGGCACATCGCTACGCTCGACTTCGATGAACTCGCGCGCGCGGGCGCGGAGGTATTTGAGATCAAGCTTGCGACGGTGCATGGGCATGAGCATGTCTAAATCGAGATCGTCCTTCGCGCGGGCTGCGACGAGTTTCATAATAAAAAGATCTTCGACCGTGCATACACTCACCTCGACTTTGTGAAAAATCTTGCGCCGGCTTCTTTGAATCGCCTCTTTTTCAAAGCCGCTCAACGCAGCCGCGACGTCAACGCGGAGCTTGGTTTTGTCGTTCTGCAAAGGCACGAAAAGACAGCGTTTGAAAAAGGCCAGCGGGTTGGGGCGAAGCGGGGTGTAACCTTGCGAAAAGATTTCTAGAACGCGCTCAAGCTCGTCGATCTCCGTGAGAATGATCACGTCAACGTCTGCGGTGGTGCGTGCGTAGCCGTGAATAATCGCCGCCATACCTCCGATAACAGTGTAGGGGACGCCATGCTTGCGGCAGCGTTTGTCAACATCTTGCAAAGTGCGTTCAAACTCTCTCGCCATAAACTTCCCGCCATTTTTTGAAAACTTTTTGCACGGCTGTGTGATGCCGCAAGTCTTCCTTCATATTCAAAGCGACGTTGCCTTGACCTCGCCAATGCGCGTGGACGGAGTTCAACATATCAAAAACCATTTCCGGCGGCGTTGGAAATTCGGCATCAAGATCGCCGGCGGCTTCATACTTCAGCCACCAGCGCTCGAGGTATTTCTTGGGTATTCGGGCCGGCGCCGCTCGGGACGATTTTTTAGTGATGGCGTATCGCCGGTTGCGCGTCGTTGCTTTGCGTGATTTCATACCACGTGTTCCTTTCGCAAGAGATGGCAATCTTCTTACAAATATTTTCACGTTGAAAGTATCACCGCTGCCTTCGAAAGTCAACGCCATTTTTATTGCGCCTCACGCATCGCCCTCGCAACTATCCTGCTTGCTACCTGAATTTTGCATTTCGTTCGCGCCGACCATCGCTTGATCCCGAATAAGTCGGGATCAAGCTAAAAGTTGTAAGCCAACTAAAGTTGGCTACCACCCAGCGGGTGATTAGTCGTCTTTAGACCATTGGTGTCAAGCTAAGAGCTTTCACGCAACTAGAACTCATCCCCCGGCCCCTTCTCTTGGGAAGAGAAGGGGAGAAAAATTATTTGAAGCTCTGAAAGTCCCCTTCTCTTTTTAAGAGAAGGGAATTTAGGGGATGAGTTCAGGCGGATTCTTGCGCAAAAGCCTACTGAATTCCTTAGCTAGACACCTATGGTCTTCTGACGACTTACACCTTTTAGCCTGCTCCCGCCGCTGCGGGATCAACCGCACGCGGAAATTGGCGCATGCACTGGTGAAAATTGAGGCGCGACCAAAAAGAAAACGGCAGCGAGCATGCGCAAAGCCTCTCGCTGCCGTTCGAGGTTGGAGCAAAGAGCAATTTATTTGGTGCCGTAGGGATCCAAACCCGAGCCTTCACCGGCCTTGACGTTGGTTTTCACCTTCATGCGTTTCACCTCCTTTGGGTCACGGTTTTTTCTTTGTGTACAACCCATCAAAAAGGTTCTTCCACGTTTTGCCTTCGTCTTCGGAGCGATCCCACACCTGCCGCACCGTATGCTCTGCGGCGTTGTTGTGCCATGTGATGCGATCCGAAATTTTCTTGCCCTCGTTTTGCGACTCACCGACTAGGATCATTTTATTGTTTTGATACTCGCCCGTGAGCGTGAGCACGCCTCCGTCACTGCCCACCCAAACTTGCTGCCACTTGCCCAATTCCGTTTTGTAGAAGTTCAAGCTCTTGCCGGAATAGCCGCCCGTGCTTTCATACTCCTCCAATATCGCGCAACCGCCGGCGGCGAGAGAAATTTTGCTCTTGCCGGCAAGCTTGCCGTTGGCGGTTACGTCCCACTCACCCAGCCAAAAATCGAATTGCCGCGCCTCGACCGAAGTGCAGGGCTTGACATTTTGCAAACTCAACGCGAGCTCTTGCATGAGAAGCATGTCGCTGTATGCGATGAAGCTCATGAGGCATGCGAAAAGAGGGAGCGCGTGAGTCATTGTCGTTCCATTGTTTTGGTTCATTTCAAAATACAAATTATGTGTCATTCAGAAGGAACCTTTTGCGCGCTGGAGTCAGTGCCAAGAGCTAAAAAGGATTCCTTCTGAGATACTGTTGAGTGGCGGCGGGAAACTTCATTTAACCAACACGAGCCGCTTCGTTTCCGTGAAGGCCTCGGTCTCAATCTTGTAGAGATAAAGCCCCGAGGGTAATCCCACGCCGCGCGCGTCTTTGCCGTTCCATTGCACACGATACACGCCCGCAGGTTGCTCGCGATCAACCAATCTCGCAACTTCTTCTCCGAGCACATTGAAGATGCGCAGCGACACGCGCGTTTGCTTCGCGAGCGCATACTGAATCGTCGTCGCGGGATTGAAAGGATTCGGATAATTCTGCTGCAACGCGAAACGCAGCGGCAGTTCGGTGTTTCCATCGTCAACGGCGTTCGTCGAACCTTCAGTGATGATATAAGAACCGGCGGCGACGTTCGTTAATAGATCAAACTTTTTCGAAGGCCATTCTATTTTGATCGAGTCCACATGGGTGGCCTCGCCGAGGCCGAACTCCGCGAGCAAACTGCTCTGGCTGTTATAGCCGCTTTGTGTCGCGATCTGTCGCATCTGCCAATAGCTCTTGCCGTTGATCGTGGCTTTGATGCGCACTTTCGCGCCGATGCCGGTGGTGTTCGAAATCACGCCCACGCACGCAATTTTCAACCAATTGTTGCCGTTGCCCACATTGAAGTACAACACGCTGTTCGCGCCATTCACGGAAACGAAGAGATCGGAATCGCCGTCGTTGTCATAATCGCCCCAGCTCGCGCTTGTGCCGTTGATCACATCGCTGTGAAACGGATTCTCCACTCGCCTCGTGAAATTGCCCGCGCCGTCGTTTTCATACAAGAGCCCCTCGCCGCCAATTGTTGTCACGTACAAATCCAAATCGCCGTCGTTATCGAAATCGTTCCAACCCGAGGCTTGCGAAGAAACGCCGTCATTGACCACCGGTCCTTCAATTATTTTCGCAAAAGAGCCGTCGCCGTTGTTCCGGTACAGAAAATCGTTTTGCGCTTGCGCGTTCGCGACGAACAAATCAAAGTCGCCGTCGTTGTCAAAATCGCCCCAACTGCCGCCGAACGAATTGCCGCCGTCATTCACCACCGGGCCGCTGGTAATTTTCGTGAATGTGCCGTCGCCGTTATTCGCATAAAGCGCATTGTTCTCGTTGCGATCATTCGCGACGAATACGTCCATGTCGCCGTCGTTATCGTAATCCGCCCAACTCGCGCTTTGCGAAAAGCCGCGATCATTCACAATGCCGCCCTCCGTTACCTTTGTAAAAGTGCGGTCGCCGTTGTTGCGATAAAGTGATTCGTTCGTGCCGAGATTCGTCACGAACATATCCAAATCACCGTCGTTGTCGATGTCCACCCAACTGCAGCCCGAGGAAAGCTCGCGATCGGTCGCAATCGCGCCCGTCGTGGCTTTCGTAAAAACTCCGTTGCCGATGTTTTCAAACAGCGCGTTGGCTTGATTGAAATTCGCGATATACAAATCCAAATCGCCGTCGCCGTCATAATCTCCCCAACTCGAGCTTTGCGAGGCGTTGCCGTCGTTCGCAATCGCGCTCGCCGTGTTTTTCGTGAAGGCCCCGTTGCCGTTGTTCACATAAAGAAATTCATTTTGATTTGAGGCATTGGCCACGAACAAATCCAGATCGCCGTCGCTATCGACATCCGCCCAACTGCTCCCTTGCGAAGCCGCAGATTCGAGAGTGATCTCGTTTGCAGAGGCTTTGCCGAATTGCAGGACGAGGATAAGATCACTTTGAATGATCGAATTGACTCTGCCATTACCTGCGACCGTCAATCTCACGGTGTATTTGCCCGGTCGATCATAGCTCCACGTCGGGTTTTGTGCGTGCGCATCGACGACGCCATCGCCGTCAAAGTCCCACGCCCATTCCGTAATGGTCGTGCCCGCATCGTGCAGCGATAAATCTGTGAAGCGCACCGTGAGCGGCGGCAGGCCTTCCAAAATATCGCTGGTGAAATTAGCCTTCAAACTGCCGGCGGGAAGGTTTTCAACCATGTCGAGCAATTGATTGGCGGGAACGTTGGTCCGCGCTTCTTTCATGCCCGAAGGCCAAATGAAAACCAACGAGTCGACTTGCGTCGCATCGCCCAAACCGAAGTGCGCGCGCAGACTGTTGTGGCTGTTGAAACCGTTCTGGCTGGAAATCTCGCGGCGTTGCCACACGCTCTGCCCGTAGATCGTCGCCTTCGCGCGCACGCTCGCGCCGATGGCCGCGCGATTCGACAGCGTGCCCGCGCATTGAATCTGCAGCCAATTATTGAAGCTGCCCAGATTGTTGCGATACAATCCGAAGGCGGCGCCTTGCCCGGTTATGAACAAATCCAAATCACCATCGTTGTCGTAATCGCCTGCGGTCGCGCCCGCGTTATTGCTCGCGCCGGGCTTATTGAGAAAGGGCAAATCCGTGCGGCTCGTAAACGTCCCGTCGCCGTCATTTACGTAGTAGCGATTTGGCGCGCCGGCTTCATTGGTTACGAAGCAATCGAGATCCCTGTCGTTGTCGAAGTCCGCCCAAATGTTGCCGAGCGAAACGTCGCGATCGGTGACGATCGCGCCCGTGGTGATTTTTGTAAAAGCGCCGGAGTCGTTACGATACATGTGATTCGCCATGCTGCCGGTGGCGCCGGCATAATTGGTCAAGTACATGTCGAGATCGCCGTCATTGTCGTAATCGATCCAATTATAGTTTTGCCCGTCGCGCGGCTCAATTGCAAACGCGCCGCTCATGATTCTTTGCAGCGTGGCCGTGCCGGTTTCCTTGAGCAGGTTTTGATAAAGATAATCCGGCGCAACGTTGCCATTCGCCGGGCCGGCGCCGATGAAGAGGTCCTGATCGCCGTCATCGTCGTAATCCGCCCAGATTCCGACCGTGTACGGCGCAAGGCCGGTAACGACATCGCTATTCGTGACGCGCGTGAAGCGGCCCGCGCCTTCGTTGTGAAAAAGATGATTGGTCGTGGGGATGCCGACGAAGTTCGCGGGATGTGTGATCATCAAATCAACGAAGCCGTCATTGTCGTAATCTGCCCATGCGCAAGACCAGCCGCGCGTTTCGAACGCGGAGCCGATGTCGCCGGCATCGATGGTCGTGAATACGCCATTGCCGTCGTTGCGATACAGCTTGGAGCGCGCGCCGGAATAATAGCAATCGAGATCGCCGTCGTTGTCAAAATCCGCCCAACTATTGCCGCTGCCCAAGCCCTGCGTCAAATTCGCGCCGATGCCGTGATTTGCGACGCGCGTGAAATTGCCGTTGCCTTCATTGTGATAGAGCTTGCCGCGATTGACGAAGAGATCGAGATTGCCGTCGTTGTCATAATCAACCCAACTGCTGCCCGCGTAACCGTTGTCGCCTTGATCGACCGCAATGGGATTGTTTGGATCGGTGACGCGCACAAAATTTTGCGCGGAGAGCTCGCTTTGCGAGAGCGTGAGCACAGCAGCGCTTGCGAACAGAACATTTCGAATGCATCGCGCACGGAACATACCAACCTCCTAGTCTTGATTTGAGGGATGAAGAGGGAAACTTGTGAGAGTACGAGGGGATGATAAGAAGGAGGGAGGAGAGGCTCAATCACCTGATCGGGTAGTTTTGGAGGGAGGGTTGGACCGCCCAACCGTCAAACCCACCAGGATGAAATCAACTCTTGACTTTTGCATCGGCTTCATTATCTTGCCAAGCGATTTGACAGTTCAACTGTTCAACCGTCGAACTGATTTACACCGTTTTAGCGCATCCAACTGAGCAATTTTAGCCAGGGAGTACCCTGTCACAAAGATAACCGAATAAACAATGAATTAAACTTGCACTCATGTCAGGAGGTGAAAAAATT